>Ga0222429_100439_pt1 | contig 32223 bp, 25 predicted proteins | sample 1B50Ametagenome_FD_182475 | JGI IMG/M metagenome (GOLD analysis project Ga0222429, IMG submission 182475) | Enriched microbial communities from leaf-cutter ant dump, University of Wisconsin, Madison, United States - 1B50A (version 2) | ecosystem: Environmental > Terrestrial > Nest > Insects nest...
CGCGCCCTCCAGGTAGTTCATCACCATGTAGACGGTTTCGTTCTCGCGGAAGAAGTTGAGCACGCTGACCACCGACGCGTGCGAGATCTGCGCCAGCGAGCGGCCTTCCTCGAAAAAGCTCTTGAGCCCCAGGCGGTACAGCGAGAGTTTCTCGGGCGGCACCTTGGGCAGCAGCTCGCCGGGCTCGCGCGTGGCCAGCGATGCGGGGATGTATTCCTTGACGGCCACCTGCTGGCCCTCGCCGTCGAGCGCGAGATAGACCACGCCGAAGCCGCCGGCGGACAGGCGGCGCACCACGCGGTAGCCGCCGATCACGGTGTTGGGGGGGAGGGGGGCCGGCTTGGTTTTTGACATAGAAGACGGGAAAGGCACGGGTGCAAACGGGAACCCGGATAATCGCCCATTTGCAAGCAATCAACCACCGAAAAGTCCTATGGCAGTTTACAGCATGACCGGATACGCCAGCGTGCAGCAAGGCGCGGCCCCCGCAGGCGATGACAAGGACATGCACGGCCAGCGCCTGGGGCTGGAGATCCGCTCCGTCAACAGCCGTTTCCTCGATCTGTCGTTTCGCCTGTCCGAGGAACTGCGCACCCAGGAGCCGGCGCTGCGCGCGCTGCTGGGCGGCGGGCTCAGGCGCGGCAAGGTCGAGCTGCGCGCCTTCGTCGCCGGCGACGACGCCGCCGCGCTGGCGGAGCCCACGCCGCGCCTGCTGCAGCGCCTGAGCGCCGTGCAGGACGGGGTGCGCTCCTGGCTGCCCGAGGCAGCCCCCCTGAGCGTGGCCGACGTACTGCGCCTGAGCGCGGGCGCCAGCGCCCCGGCCCACGACTGGAGCGAAGACCTGCTGCAACTGGCGCGCCGGGCGCTCGACGACCTGCTGGCCGCGCGAGGGCGCGAGGGCGCGCGCCTGGTGCAGATGCTGCAGGAGCGCGTGGCGCAGCTGCGCGCGCTGGCCGGGCAGGCCGAGCCGCTGGTGCCGCAACTGGTCGAGCAGCAGCGCCAGCGCTTCCTGGACCGCTGGAACGAGGCCATGGCCCTGGCCGACGGCGCCACCCCGCCCGAGGCCGCCCAGGACCGCGCCCTGACCGAGGCCACGGCCTTTGCCATCCGCATCGACGTGGCCGAGGAGATCACCCGGCTGCGCTCGCACCTGGACGAGATCGACCGCCTGCTGTCCAAGGGCGGCGAGATCGGCAAGCGCCTGGACTTTCTCATCCAGGAGTTGCACCGCGAGGCCAATACGCTGGGCTCCAAGTCGGCAGCCATGGAGCTGACGCGCATCAGTGTGGATATGAAGGTGCTGATCGAGCAGATGCGCGAGCAGGTGCAGAACATAGAGTGAGGTTTCAGGACGGCACATGCCATCCGAAAACCCATTGAAAATCAGTTGGTTAGCGTGGCGATTGATGTCATGAGGTAGCAAGCGGTTTCAGCGTAGCGCACGATTTCTGTGTGGTAAATCGTGTGGGAAATCCAGTCCTTCGCGATCTCGGGAGCAGCGCCCGAACATTTACCACACAGGTTCCTCGTGAATCGCTGTGGAGATCGCGCCATGACTGAGACTGAACGCGTCACCGACAAGACGCTGCGAGCCTGGCTCAACGCCGGGGCCGTGCACCGCGGCATCGGCGGTGGCCTCAACTTCGTTGCCACCGCCGCCGGTGCGCTGAAAGGCCAAGCCTCCTGGATCCTGCGCTACCGCTTTGGTGGCGTTGCCCGAGAGAAGGTGCTCGGCCGTTATCCGGACCTGTCGCTCAAAGACGCCCGCGAAGCGGCACGCCAGAACCGGGCACGCATCCAGCAAGGCGTGGACGTCGCCGCCGAGAAGCGCGCCGAGCGGCTCAAGGCGCAGGAGCAGACCACCGTAGCTGCCCTTGCGCACGCCTGGTACGACCGCCACATCGCCAAGACCTACAAGCACCCCGAGGTCGTACTGCGCGTCCTCCGCCGTCACATCGAGCCGGTGATCGGCAAGCTGGGCGTGACGGAGGTCCGGCCGTTGCACATCGACAAGGTGCTCACCCGCATCCTCGACGCAGGCGCACCGACGGTGGCCAACGATGCGCTGCGCCACCTCTTCCGCATGTTCCACTTCGCCGTGAAGCGCCGGTGGATTGATGCCAACCCGGTCTCCGGCTTCGAGATTTCCGACGCAGGCGGCTTCGAAGTCTCAAGACAGCGCTGGCTGAACCGCGAGGAACTTGCCGCGTTCGCCAAGGCCATGCAGGACACGCCCAACTTCGGCCGTCAGAACGAGTTAGCCGTGTGGCTGCTGCTCGCCCTGTGCGTGCGCAAGATGGAACTGCTATCGGCCCGATGGACTGAGTTCGACCTGGAGCACGGCGTCTGGTCGCTGCATCCCTCGCGCACGAAGATGAACCAGTCGATCGACATCCCGCTCGCGGCGCCTGTCGTGCGATGGCTGGAGGAGGTGAAGGTGTTCTCGTGCAACAGCGAGTACCTGTTCCCGGCGCGCCGGCTGATCCACATGAAAGGCGGCGTACCGAGGCGGAACCGCTTCGGCCACATCAGCCCGGACACGCTGAACGTCGCGTTGCGCCGCCTGCCGCTGGACGACATCGAGCACTTCACCGTGCATGACATGCGCCGCACGGCCCGCACCCACATGGCCGCACTGGGCGTGGACCGCTTCGTCGCGGAGCGGGCGCTGAACCATAAGGTGCGCGACGTCGAGGGTGTCTACAACCAGTACGACTACTTCGAGGAGCGCAAGGTGGCGTTGGAAAGATGGGCGAAGTGGCTGGCTGCGATAGAAGAAGCGCGCAACAGCGGTGCGCCCAGCACGCAAGCCAGCGAAGACGCCATGGCGGCACTGGCGAAGCAGGCCCAGGAACTGGGCATGGGCTACGAGCGAAGCGGTCGCCGCTCGTGCGCAGATGACACGCACTCCCCATGAGGCGCGGCAGCTTCAACCCGCTGCCCTGTAGGCAATCACTGCAACATGCCGCCTGGTGGCAGAACCATATAAAGACCACTAAAATGACTCTTATGAAAGATTTTTTTATATAAGAGACAAAATAATGTTATTAAATCTAGCCCCGCCTAGCGAAATCCTCCAGGTACTGGGCCAACGCGTGCGTGCGCAGCGGTTGGCCCAGGGCTTGCCCCAGCGCGAGCTGGCGCAGATGGCTGGCCTCTCGTTGGGCGCACTGCGCAAGCTGGAAGGCAGCGGCCAGTCTTCGCTGGAAACCCTGGTCCGCGCGGTGCAGGCGCTCGGGCTGGTCAATGAGCTGGAGGATCTGTTCGTGCTCAAGCGCCAGTCCATCGCTCAGATGGAAAAAGCCGAAGCGGCTACCCAAAGGCAGCGAGCCCGCCGCCGGAGCAGCACATGAAGCGCCTTGCCGTCCACTACTGCGGCTGGGGCGAGGACTGGCCAATGGGCTTGCTCGCCGACGACGGCACCACGCTGCTGTTCGAATATGCGCCCGAGGCGCTGGCACAAGGGCTGGAACTGTCGCCGTTGCACCTCAAGCTGCGTGCCACCGCCTATGGCGGCTTTCCACCGCACCTGCTCCGCCTGCCAGGCCTGATCGCCGACAGCCTGCCCGATGGTTGGGGCCTGCTGCTGATGGACCGGTTGTTCCGTCAGCAGGGTTTGCGCCATCCCGGGCCATTGGATCGCTTGGCCTTCATCGGGGATCGCTCCATGGGCGCCCTGCGCTTCGTGCCGGCTGCAGAGCCTGATGCCGAGGAGCCGGACTGGAGCCTGTTGGCCTTGGCCAAAGAAAGCGAGCGCGCCCTGGCCGGTGAGGCAGGAGCCGCCTTGCGCGAACTGGCGTTGACGGGAGGCTCCCCGCAAGGCGCGCGGCCCAAGGCGCTGGTGCAGTACGACACAAGGTCGGGCCACGTCAGCACGCGCGGCGACGCACCGGGCTCCCCCTGGCTGGTGAAGTTCCCCGCCCAGGGCGAGCACAAGGAGGTCTGCGCCATCGAGCAGATGTATGCCGAACTGGCCCGCGATTGCGGACTGGAGGTGCCAGCCAGCGCATGGTTCGATCTGTCGTCCAAGCTGGCCGCCTTCGGCGTGGTGCGCTTCGATCGCGAACAGGGCTTGCGCGTTCCGGTGCACAGCCTGGCGGGCCTGCTGCAGGTGGACTTCCGCCTGCCCGGCAGCACGGACTACACCGCCCTCCTGCGGGCCACACGCCTATTGACCCGCGACGAGCGCGAGGTGGAGAAGGCCTATGCGCGGGCCGTCTTCAACGTGCTGTTCCACAACCGCGACGACCACCCGAAGAACTTCGCCTGGCGCCTCGGACGAGATCGGCGTTGGCGGCTGGCCCCAGCCTTCGACCTGACCTTCAGCGAAGGCCCCATGGGCCATCATCACATGGACGTCTGCGGCGAAGGCCGTGCCGTGGAGCGGGGTCATCTGCTGCGTCTTGCCTCGGAGGGTGGCGTGGCGGCGAAGGCGGCCGAGGCCACCATCGATCGGATGGTGACTCAGGCAGCGACCTTCTCTCAACGGGCGGCGGCGTATCCGATCCGCCGGGCGACGGTGCAGCGGATGAAAGCATCGATCCACAGCGGCCAAGAGAAACTCATGCGCGGTTGATGAAGGTCGACGGCAGCCCTGGACACAGGGTCGTCAAGCACCTGCAGGTGAAGCATCCTCGTCCGGCAGCTCTGCCTGCTTGTCATGCTGGCGGCGATGCAGGACGGCCCCAAGGTACGCGCCAGAGGCGCGAGTGCGATGGTGGCCCGCCAAGTGCGCTGTCGACTGCCTTGCCGCGGCGTCCAGTTCCACCCCGGCTTCGCCCCCGCGAACGGGTGGCGCCACCCCACCGGTTTGCTCGGTGTAGTGCTCAATCAAGGCCTGGTGGCGAAGGCCATGTGCCGTCACCCCCAGTTCTTTGCTCGTAATGCCGAAGCGCGCCATCACATAGTCGAATCGCCGCAGGTTTTCCACGAGACCGCGGCCCGGGTTACCCATGTGAGCATCTGGCCCCTGCGCGACGCTTTGCGCGAACTGCAGCGCTGCGATGCGCTGCAGCGAATCCAGCGGCACGAAGCGCGGCCGGCCGCCCTTGGCACCCTGCTGGATCCAAACGTATTCGTCGGCCTGCCGCTGCTCGACGGGCAGTCCTGTCGCCGCGAACGCCACGACGCAGCCGTGGGGCCTCAGCATCACCGCTTCCTTGCGCCGCAAACCCATCGTTCGAATGAGCCGCAGCGATGCGCCGACATAGGGGTCATAGGCACACACGCGCCCTATCACCGCATCGATGTCGACACCCGCGGCACTCCAACTCTTGTCGTGCTGGGCGCACTCATGGCGTTGGTACTCTGCGAGCGTCAGGCCATAGTGGCCCGGCTTTCGGATGAACCCGGGCTTGCCCAGCCATAGCGCCAGTCCGCGCAGGAAGCTCAGGTAGGTCTGGATGGTGGCGGGTGCGAGTCGTTCACGCTGCCAGACAGTCACCATGGCATGGATGTGCTTCTGCCCCAGGTTGCGCGGATCTGGCAGCGTCTTGAACCCGGCCTTGAGGCGCAAGTCGCGAAAGAAGCGCCGCAGGAAGTCTGCACGCTCCTGGCGCGTCTTGTGCGAGACGGTCTTTTTCAGTGCGGTGTGCTGAGCGTTGAACAACTCGATCAACACTTCGAGCACACGCATCGGGTCGGCCTTGCCGGGGATGTAGCGATCAAGCACCTGCTGGGGCGGCTCATATCGGGTGTGGCGCGCTGTGTCGATGCCGCCCTGGCGGCGGCGATTGGAGGTCGGAGCGGAAAAGTTGGCCATGGCCATCTCCTGTGAAGAAGCCGAGCGCCGTCCCGGCGGCGTGCTGTGGTTGAAAGAGGTGGAATCCATCAAATCCATGGGCAGCGCGGATTCCGTCGCGTTGTCCATGCGTGGTCGGGTCATTTCGGCGAGGCACCCGACCACGGCGGTGCCTTGCCTACCCAGGTATTCGCCGACATCACGCCACTTGCGCGGCAGCCGGCTCGGTCGGTCTTAAAAATGAAACAGAGTGATCCAACCCGGCGACGCATTTCTGAGTCTGCCGGGCGTTGTGATGCCGTCCTACCTCGCAGGGCATGGACGACATCGGCGCGAAGGTCTGGCCTTCAGCGCGGTTGAATGGATCGGTTCTCGGAACGCAGCGTCATCCACCTGCGGGGATCCACCCCTCGACCGAAAGTCCAGGGCGGTGTCAGGTTCACGAGCGGGCGCACACGGGGAGCCCATGAGGGCAAGCACAACCGTGTGCTGCGCGAATGCGCGTGCTCGAAAGGATGACGGACTCGGTGGCTCGGCATCGGGTGCCGGTCAGCGAACAATCAGGCGCATGACACGTTCTCGGGGAACGTCCGGCGACAAAACGCCGGCAGGACATGTGCCGCTCTACGTTGGAAACAACGCCGGGCATGGCCTCGGAGGACCATGCCGCGCCAGGCTCATAGGCCAGGCAATGGGAAGGCGGGTAACGACCGCAACGCCTTTCGCTCCACGATGGAGCAGGCCAGGAGGCCTCGGGAAACTGCAGTTGACACCGGCCGCGGACGAACGTCAACGGCTGTTGGCCGCGTACCCGTGCAATGCCCGCGAAATGACGGTCGTTTCGGGTGGCGCTTGCAACCGAAACGACGGGGGCAAATATCTTTCGAACGCGCATGCCACCGAGACGACATCAAGACTTGACTCCCATTGATACGGCCTCTGGTTTCGACCGGCCAGAAACCACGTCATTCCAGGCACGTGCCGCCCAGCCCACGGAGCATCTGCAGTGCAACTGGAGTGTCACTGCAGACTCGCGCACGTCCCAGGAGCGGAAGCACCCTTTCACTCCAGTGCCACTGGAGTGACGGCACAAGACGCTGGCAATGCCGGTTGACGATGTGCTCATCCATGCGAACTTTCCCTCATCACGACGAGAGGAGTCCGAGATGAGCAAGTTCTGGTACGTCACTGGCGAACTGACTGAAGTGCAGCGCTACATCAATGTCCCCATGCGCTGGTGCGAACAATACCCTGCGCGCGAACGGCGAGAGTTCTGGCTGGCCCGAACCGATGGCATCGACCAGGACGTGAAGCTCGTGGTCCACAGCCGCTCGATGCCCGCGCGGCGTGGTCACGAGGTCTGCGTGCTGTTGCTTGGCGAACTGGTCGTCGGTCTGGTGAACCTGAGCACCGGCCGGCGGGTCAACTTCATCAGCGCCGACCCGCCACTGCTGCTTCGCCGCTGCGATGTGCTGGCAGCGGTCGGCATCTTCGTCGCGAGCGCCATCGTGGCTGCAAGCTGGGACGTGCGGAGCCTACTGCTTACCATTCCGTTCGGGTTGCTGTACGTGCCTTGTAGGGTGCTTGGTCGGTTGCTGTGGCGAACCCGGCTACTCGGGCACGTGGACTGCGGCTTGGACACAGCGCTGACTGCGATATCCGCACAGCCAATGCAACTTTGGCGAGTGAAGTAGCTGCAGAGTGGTGAGGCCACCGCCTCACCTGTGGTGCGATTGACCGCTCTTCTGCTGCGACAACTTGATCAGCGCTGCTTGTTGGCCTGAGACAGAACCGATGCAGCCAATTCCTTTGTCTCTTTGGCGTACCGATCACCTGCCAACACACGCGCAGCTTTGTCCTCCATCTTGGCCCCAGTCTGCTTATCGCCACCACGCTGAGACAGTGCCGACGCGGCAAGGCTTTTGGCCACTTGAGACGAACTACTGCTTTGCAGCGTTTCGGATGCGAGCCTACCGATTCGCGTAGACGTCTGTTTCGTGTTCTTGGACATCAAGGCTCCTTTCACATCAAGATTTAGACAGAGGGCGAAGCGGCACCACCTTGTCACCTAAAACCGGATGGTCATCAGCCGGCTTCTGGGTTGCTTTCAGTCGCGCAAACTCAACAACATTGGTCTTTCCCTGGAAGTAGCCTTGGGGCAATCCAGCCAGTGCTTCAACGTCCCCCGCAGCTAGTCCGATGTGCCTCGGGATGGCTTCCAAAGGCATAACCTTCTCTTCGACCAGCAGATCAATCGTGCGACGAAGCAGGCGAGGCTGCTCTGGTTTGCGATCACCGTCACCGGGTTCCGATTTCGCCCCCCACCGTGCAGAGCGGCGCTTGAAAAGCATCAAAGCACCATCATCATCCAGCAGTTCGAGCGCCTTCAAACGCATGATGATCGCTGCGGCAGACACACCCCACCGGCGCTTCAGCAGTAGCAAATCATCCAGCGTCGGTGGTACGCGAACCTCGGTGGCGAAAGTTTCGGCAGGCAGCAAAAATGCGCCAGCAAAGCGGTGTGCCTGCTGCTCCATCAGCTTGTGGCGGGCGCTGTCCGTCGTGCGCTGAATGTGACGATGCAAAACAAGATGCCCTACCTCATGGGCAAGGTCGAAGCGACTGCGGTATCCATTGTCTTTGTCGGCAGACAAGAGGATGAGCGGGCGACCCAGCACCTCGCTCCAAGCCGAAAGCCCCTCAATCTGCGCAATGCCCGTCTCTTCCCGGACAAGAACGACACCAGAGCCTTCCACGGCAAGCGCCAAGTCTTGAATCGCCGAGCGGCCCAGCCGCCACAGGTCACGGCATTCGCAGGCAGCTTTCTCGATGTCCTCGGCAGTAATCTCTTCTGGATCGGTGTAATTGCGAGAGGGCAAATTGACATCGGGGTAGTCCACATACTCCATCAATGCGGCAGCCACGTCCTGGGCCCACTCAAGGCGGGCTTCAAGCATTGCCCGCGCCGCGACGTGTGCAGAGGCGTTGCTGCGGAAGAGCGGCAGCGACAGCTTCGCTCCGAGCGCACGCGTAAACCATTCCGGCGTGACATTGACCACTCCGGCGAGACGTTCTAGGGCATCTCGCTCTGGAGCCTGCGTTCCCGCGCGCCACTTACTGATAGTCGCAGGCGACACCTCTACCATCGACGCTAGCTGTACTTGGGTCAGGCGACGCGCAGCAAGAATCTGGCCGAGCCGATCCTTCTGGAATCCTTGTACTCCGCCCCGGCTCATGGCGCTGTTCCATCTTTGTCCTGCTGCTTGCCAATGTTCTTTTTCAGCTTCGGCTTGGCCAGATCGTCCTGCGCCGTCGTCGACTTCTGGTCGTATCGTTTGATGAAGGCATCTATCGACTCCCGAAAAAGCCAGCCATTCATATTGCGATCTGGAACAGCGATCTGGATGGAGATGGGAGCTTCCGGCTGCATGTGCAGTGAGCCAGTGAAGCAGGCCACGAGAAAAACAACTGCGCCAGAGGGGGGCACATAGTCCGCAAAAAGCCCTGGATGAACCAGTGGCTCAATCGCCGCGTTCGCAAGAGCCATCTGCTTGCGTGTCTCGCTGCGCCGCCCGCTATTCCAGACGCCGTATTTGGTGTTGAAGCGAGCCAGGGTGAAGATCCCAGCCCGGCCCGTGACGATCTGGTTGCCGCGAAGCGGCGATGGCGATGCCCCACCCACGGCGAGCGCCCTGTGAAAAGCCTCGTTCATGTGGAAGTGGCGCAACTGCCCAACCACACTTGGTAGGTGCCCGTCATCCATTCCTCGTGCTGCGCCGTAGGCGCGCTGGGCACCGACCAATTTGGCTTCTTCGAGACCCATCACAAGCTCACGTGGGATGTTCCTTAGGAGCAGGTCATGAATCGTTTCTCGGGTCGGCTGAGCCATCGGCATCTCCGCAGTCAGGTTTCGTATACAGTGATTTTATATCAAAAAACTTTCGTTTAAAGAGGGAACTTAGGATCCAGCAACAAGCGCAGCCTGACAGTGACGTCGCTGAGTTGAGCCTCTTCTGCTCGGCGCCACGCCCAGGCACGTGGCCTAACGCTACAAGCACGATTCACCGCATGCCTGCACATTTTGGCATCCTGCTGTCTAATTGTTGCCAAGTTGTGCCAAGATGGCACAAGCGAATCAGTAGCCTGTTGGCACACCCATGAACGAACAGCCCGATGAAATCCTCACCCTTGAGGAAGTCGCCGCCTACTTGAAGGCAGGTCGGCGCACGGTCTATCGCCTTGCAGCGAACGGCCAGATCCCGGCTTTTAAGCTCGGCGGCACGTGGCGGTTCCGGCGCACGGAACTCGACCAATGGATCGCCAGCCGAATCGGCACGCAGGGGCTGAACAAGCCAGACACGGAGAAGCCATGACCAGCGTCACATCCCCGGTCGCCGCCGGCTTCTCTGCAGTCGACAAGCTTGAACGGCTGGTCGTAGAGGTTGGCGATCTCCAGAGCAAGCTGATCCTGCTGGTTGGCAACGGCAGCAAGACCCGGCTCTTGCGCACATTGGCACAGCGGCTGAACGTCGCGCCGTTCAATCTCGGCGTGAAGCTGGGGCATCGGCTGGCGGCTACGCCTGTGTCCGAGCGCGGCTTCTCGGCGAACGAACTGCTGCGCGAAATTACCGACAGCGCGCGCGGTGACGCGCCGCTGATGCTCGACAACCTCGAAGTGCTGTTCGAGCCGAGCCTGAAGATCAATCCGCTCGACCTCATCAAACGGCTGGCGCATTCGCGCCGCGTCGTCGCCGTGTGGCCGGGTGAAATGCGTGATGACCGCTTGGTGTACGCCAGCATGGGGTATCCCGAATACCGCGACTACTCCCGCGATGGCGTCGTCGTCTTTGAAACGGCGCAGGGCCAGCAAGGAACCAGAACATGAAATACAGAGACCTCATCCAGTTCGAGCAGATCGAATCTGTCGTCCAACTGCTCGACGCCGACCGCCCGGACGAAGCCAAGAAGCTCGTCTCGACCTTCGTCATCTCCGACGACATGGCCGAGCGCATTTCCAAGCTCATGGTGCCCCAGCTTGGCTTCGACGAAGCGGTCGATCACAAGGGCGTACTCATCGTCGGCAACTACGGCACGGGTAAGTCGCACTTGATGTCGGTGCTGTCGCTGGTGGCCGAGGACGCAGCCTACGCGCCGATGATCCGCCACCCCAAGGTCGTGGATGCCGTCGCTTCTATCGCCGGGCAGTTCAAGGTGCTGCGTATCGAGATCGGCGGGCTCGAAATGCCGCTGCGCCAAATCATCACCCAGCAGCTTGAGCGCTTCCTCAAGAAACTCGGCGTGGACTTCACCTTCCCAGCGGCGGATCAGGAGCTGAACAACAAGGATTCCTTCGAGGAGATGATGGCCGCGTTCGGCGAGAAATTCCCGAACCAAGGGCTGTTGCTCGTGGTGGACGAGTTCCTCGAATACCTGCAATCGCGCCGCGATCATGAACTGGTGCTTGACCTGGCCATCCTGCGTCAGATCGGCGAAGTCGCCAAACACCTGAAATTCCGCTTCGTCGCGGGCGTGCAGGAAGCCATCTTCGACAGTGGCCGCTTCCAGCACGTTGCCGACAGCATTCGCCGCGTCAATGAACGTTTCACGCAAATCCTGATTGACCGTCAGGACGTGAGCTTCGTTGTCTCCGCGCGCCTGCTCAAGAAATCCGCCGACCAGCAGAACAAAATCCGCGAATACCTCAAGTCCTTCGCCAAGTTCTACGGTTCGATGAACGAGCGCATGGACGAATACGTGCGGCTGTTCCCGGTGCATCCGGACTACCTCAAGACCTTCGAGCAGATTCACTTCACCGAAAAACGCGGCGCGCTCAAGACCATCGAAGCCGCGATGCAGGCCATCCTCGATCAGGACGTGCCCACCGACCGCCCACAACTGATCGCTTACGAGAGCTTCTGGAACACGGTCAAGAGCAATCAGGTGCTGCGCGCCGACCCCAACATCAAGGAAGTGCTGCGCGTCTCCGAAGTGCTCGAATCCCGCATCCAGCAGGCATTCACCCGCCCGGCCTACAAGCCGATGGCGCTGCGCGTCATCAACGGCTTGGCCGTGCATCGCCTGACCACCGGCGGCGACATCCACATCCCGATTGGCCCCACCGCCGCCGAACTGCGCGACTCCCTGTGCCTGTTCCAGTCAGGCGTGGAGGACATGCCCGGCGAGCCCGCCGAGAACCTGCTGTCGATGGTGCAGACAGTGATGCGCGAGGTACTGAAAACCGTCAACGGCCAGTTCATCTCCAAGGCCGCCGACACTGAACAGTATTACCTCGATCTGAAGAAAGACATCGATTACGACGCACAGATCGAAAAGCGCGCCGAAGCCCTGTCCGACGATGCGCACGACCGCGCCTACTACAGCGCCGTCAAGGCGCTGATGGAGTGCAGCGACGATCTGCGCTACCCCGGCTTCCAAATTTGGCAGTACCAGATCGAGTGGCAGGAGCGCCGCGTCGAGCGACTGGGCTACCTGTTCTTCGGCGCGCCCAACGACCGCCCCACGGCGCAGCCGGAGCGCGACTTCTACATCTACTTCATCCAGCCCTTCGACAAGCCGCGCTTCACCGATACGCAGCAACCGGACGAAGTGTTCTTCCGCCTGAAATCGCCGGACGAGGACTACAAGCGTCACCTGTCGCAATACGCCGCCTCGCTGGACTTGGCATCCACCGCCAGCGGTGGCGCAAAAGCCGTCTATCAGTCCAAGGCGCAGGATTCTCTGCGCGCGATGAGCAAGTGGTTGCAAGAAAAACAGCTCACCGCTTTTGAAGTCACCTATCAGGGCAAGGCCAAGACGCTGCAAGACTGGGCCAAGGGCGTCTCGCTGCGCGACCGCGCGCGCTTGGGGCCGGATGAGCGCATCAACTTCCGCGACATCGTGAACATCGTCTCGGGCTTGGTCTTGGCCCAGCGTTTTGCCGACATCGCACCCGAATACCCCAAGTTTCCGGTGCTGGTCACCGAAGCCAACCGCAAATCGCTCATCACCAGCACGCTGCGCGCGCTGGCCGGTGGCATGCGCACGAAGGACGCCACCGCCGTACTCGACGCGCTGGAAGTGCTCGATGGCGAACGCATCGACCCGGCCAGTTCGCGCTACGCGCAAGAGGTGCTGAACCGCCTTAAAGCCAAAGGCCACGGCCAGGTGCTCAACCGCAACGAGCTCATCACCGGCGCGACCGACGTGGAGTATTTCGCGCCCGCCAAGCTCCGTCTGGAACCCGATCTGCTGGTCGCGGTGTTGGGCACGCTGGTGTATTCCGGCGACATCGTGCTTTCCATCACCGGCGACAAGATCGACTCCGGCAAGCTCGCCCTGCTGGCCGAACGCTCGCTCGACGAACTCAAAGCGTTCAAGCACATCGAAGCGCCTAAGGAAATCAACCTCGCGGTGCTGCGCGCGCTATTCGAGTTGCTCGGCCTGCCGTCCGGTCTGGCGCAAAAGGCCAGCCAGGGCGACACGGAGCCGGTCGTCGCCTTGCAGGAGAAGGTCAGCGCGCTGGTGCCGCGCGTGCTCAAGGCAGGCTCCGATCTCCAGCAAGGCAAGCTCGGCTTCTGGGGCCAGAACCTGCTGCGCGACGAAGAAGCCAAGGACTGGTATGCGCGGCTGGACGCGCTCAAGAAGTTCACCGAGTCGCTATCGCCTTACAACACCGTCGGCAAGCTCAAGAACCTGCGCGTCACTCAGGACGACCTCGACACCCAGAAGAAGAATCTGGACGTGCTCACCGGGGTCGAGCGCCTGCTGGAGCTGGTCGGCGAACTCGGCGGCACCGCGTCCTACCTATCGCAGGCGGAAATGGTCTTACAGCCCGGCCACGACTGGGTGAAGCAGGCTGAAGCCGCGCGCAAGGCGCTATTCGACAAGCTCGGCGAAGACCGCACGGCGGAACGTGCCGCCACCGTGCTCGGCGAAGGCCGCCAGACGCTGGCGCAACTCAAGAAGGACTACATCGCTGCCTACATCGCCAGCCACAGCAAGGCACGGCTGGGCGTGTCCGAAGAGAAAAGCCGCAACGCCCTGCGCCGCGACGACCGCCTGCTGTCCCTGCGCGTGCTGGCGGGCGTGTCCTTGATGCCCACCAGCCAGCTCACCGCCTTCGAGGACGCGCTGAATGGCCTGAAAAGCTGCTCCGCGCTGGACGAGCCGACGCTGTTCACCGCGCCGGTATGCCCGCACTGCCAGTTCCGTCCGTCCGCCGAACAACTGGAACTGCTGCCCGCCGCCAACCGCTTGAGTAAGCTGGACGACGACTTGGATCAGTTGCAGGCCAACTGGCAACAAACCCTGCTGGAGAATCTGGAAGACCCGTTCACGCAGGACAGCCTGGGCCTGCTGCCACCTGCCGCGAAGAAGCTGATCGACGCCTTCCTTGCCGCGCGCAAGCTGCCGGAGCCGGTGACATCCGATTTCGCCAGCGCCGTGCAGGAAGCCCTGTCCGGTCTGGAGAAGATCGCGGTCACCACCGGCGAACTGCGCCAAGCCCTGCTGCAAGGCGGCTCACCCGCCACGCCCGAAGAACTGCGCAAGCGCTTCGACGCGCTCATCAGCGAGCGCGGCAAGGGCAAGGACGCCACCAAACTGCGCTTCGTCATTGAGTGAAGGAGATCAACGTGCTGCTCAAGTCACTGAAACTGACCAATTTCCTGAGCTTCGGCGAGTCCACTCAACCATTGGAATTGCGCCCGCTCAATGTGGTGATCGGCCCGAATGGCTCGGGAAAATCCAACCTGATCGAAGCCATCGATCTGATTCGCTCCACGCCAAGCACATCGGAAAAATCCAATTTACTCGCTGCCATCCGCGATGGTGGTGGTGTGCGCGACTGGCTGTGGAAAGGCGCGACAAAAACGCCTCATGCGGCCATTGATGCTGTCTTCGATAACCCCAAGGGGCCGGTGGATCTTCGCTATGTATTGAGCTTTTCCGAAGTGGGGCAACGGTTCGAAATCATCGACGAGCGCGTCGAAAATGCGACTCCAGACCCTAAAAAGAAAACGGGCACCCCGTATTTCTATTATCAATTCCAGAATGGTCATGGCGTTCTTAATGTCAAGGGCAAGCAACGTCGCTTGCAGCACGAAGACATTAATCCCACCGCATCCATCCTATCCCAGAGAAAAGATCCAGATCAATACCCTGAGCTGACTTATTTGGGTAATACGTTTGGCAGGATTCGCTTGTATCGCGAATGGAGTTTTGGGCGCTATACAACACCGAGGCTGCCGCAGAAAGCCGATCTGCCGAACGACTTGCTAGAGCCGGATGCCAGCAATCTAGGACTAATGCTCAACCGATTGCACAGCGAGCCTGTCGTCAAAGAGAAGATGCTCGTTGCCTTGCGTGCGCTTTACGATGGCATTGATGACTTCAATGTAAAAATTGAAGGTGGGACTGTTCAGGCATTTTTCCATGAAGGGAAATACACCATCCCCGCGACTCGCCTGTCCGATGGCACCTTGCGTTACTTGTGCCTGTTAGCAATTTTGTGTCATCCCAACCCTCCGCCGCTGATTTGCATCGAGGAGCCAGAGCTTGGTTTGCACCCCGATGTATTGCCGACCTTGGCCAACCTGCTCAAGGACGCCGCAGAGCGAACCCAACTGATCGTCACCACACACTCCGATGTGCTGGTTGATGCCCTGACGGATCAACCCGAAGCGGTTGTGGTGGCAGAAAGATCAGCAGCGGGAACGACGCTGACCCGTCTGGATGCTGAAAAGCTGAAACCTTGGCTTGAGAAGTACCGGCTAGGAGAGCTTTGGACGCGCGGCGACATCGGGGGAACGAGATGGTGAAGCTGTATGTGGAAGGCGGCGGTGACGCGGCGGCATTGAAAACGGCCTGCCGCGAAGGATTCACAACCTTCGTCACCAAGGCCGGCTTGAAGAACCGGCCGCGAATTGTGGCTTGCGGCAGCAGACGCGATGCGTTCGATTCTTTTTGCACTGCCATCGCCAGCGGCGAAGAAGCTATGTTGCTGGTAGACAGCGAGGAAGCCGTCAACGCACTGAATCGACAAGGACAGCCAGATACCTGGCAACCGTGGACGCACCTGAAAGCCAGACAGGGTGACGGCTGGGACAAACCGCAGCACTCCGCCGACACCGACTGCCACCTCATGGTGCAGGTCATGGAAAGCTGGTTCCTCGCCGACCTGGACGCACTCAAGTCGTTTTTCGGACAGGGCTTCAAGGAAAACACCTTGCCTGCGGCCAACAACGCCATCGAAGGCATCGCGAAACAACAGGTCTATACCGCTTTGGCGCAGGCCACCAACAACTGCAAGACCAAAACCGCCTACGGCAAAGGTGAGCACTCGTTCAAGCTGTTGACGAAGATCGACCCCGCTAAGGTCACGCAGGCGTCGCCGTGGGCCAAGCGCTTCGTGGACGAATTGCGCAAGAAGATGGACGCCTGACGCCATGACCAGAGACGAACTGCTCGCCCGGCTCCAGTCCATCGAATGGAGCGACATCGAATTCAAGGAAGCGACTTGGGCCGCTCCCCGTGATTCGCTGGAAACTGTCAGTGCTTTCGCCAACACGGCGGGCGGGCACTTGGTGTTCGGCGTCAAGCAGGCCAACGGCACGTTCACCATCACTGGCGTCACTGATGCCGACAAGGTGCAGAACGATTTCCTCGGCTGGGTGCGGGACACGAACAAGATCAGCGTGTTACTGCCTATCGACGGCAAGGTTCATGCCTTGGCTGAAGGCACGGTTCTGGCCTTCTATGTGCCCGAAGCGCAGCGCAACGAAAAACCCGTGTATCTGGATCGCAATCCGCGCAAAGCCCACATCCGCCGTGGCGGCCGTGACGACACCTGCACCGGCGACGAACTGCTGCGCTTCATCCGCGACGCATCAAGCACCCGCTACGACGCCGAGCCGCTGGATGTAGACATCAGCCGCTGCTTCGACGAAGCCACCGTGCGCTGGTATCGCGCGCGCTTCGCCGCCAGCAATCCCGGCAAGGACAGCGCTGCCGATGACACCACCTTCCTGCGCCATTGGGGCTTCCTCGTCGAGCAAGGCGGCGTGCTGCGTCCCACCCGCGCGGCCATTCTCGTGCTGGGCAGCGGCGAATACGTGCGGCAGGTGCTGCCGCGCATGGCAGCGGACGTGCAGCTCTATCGCAACACCAGCGCCGAATACGACTCCGCCGTGCGCTGGGCCGACCGCCTCACCGTGGAAGACAACCTCATCAAGGCGTGGCAAGCCATCGTCGAATTCCACTTTCGCCACAGCGAGCGGCCTTTCGCCGTGGATGCCGCCACCCTGCGCCGTGATGACGATCCGCCGGACTACATCTCCTTCCGCGAAGCGGCCATCAACCTGCTGATCCACCAAGACTTTGGCGACACCACACGCGTACCGGTCATCCGCTACTTCCGCGACCAGACTGAGTTCTTCAACCCCGGTGACGCCTTTGCCTCGCGTGAACAACTGCTCGACCCCGGTGACAAGGAAGTGCGCAACCCCAGCATCGTCAATGCCTTCCGCCGCATCGGCCTGTCCGACCAAGGTGGCACCGGCGTGCGCGCCATCTTCGATGGCTGGCGCAGGCTGGGCTACCTGCCGCCGGAGATCGAGAACCACAAAGCCGAAAAGAGCTTCCGCCTGCGCCTGCGCAGGGAAAAACTCATCACCGAAGCCCAGCTTCTGGCCCAAGCCAGCCTGGGCGCGCACCTGTCCGCGCAGGAAGCCGACGTCTTTGCCTACCTCACCCGCAAGGGTCAGATCGACCTGACCGACGTGAAGGCGCTCACCGGCCTGTCCGGTGCGGACGCCCGCCAGCTTGTGCAGCGGCTCACTGTACAAGCCCTGCTCGTGGCGCAGGGCGAAACTGGCAACTTGTTCGGTCTGGCCGAGCATCTGCGCGCCCGTTTCCTGCCCGCCGCGCCCGGTCAGGCCCATGAAAATCAACAGGTTATCGATGCTGGCGTGGCTTCCGAAGACACTGCACAAGCCACTGAACAAGCTGGCTTTGGGCAGCCCCAGCTTGTTCAGTCACTTGTGCAGTTGTCAGCCATCCAGTGGCAGATCGCGACCTTTGCCGACGTACCGCGCTCCATCACCGAGCTGATCGGCCATACCGGCCACAAGCAGCGCGCATTCTTCAAGCGCCAGCATCTGGAGCCACTGCTGGCGGGCGGCATCCTGCAAATGACCGTGCCAGATAAGCCCACTTCGCCCGCCCAACGCTACGTGCTCACCGACGCGGGCGTGCAGCTCAAGCTACTGCACGAACAACAGCAGGCCGCAAGCTCAACGGAGAAAGCCAATGGACATTGAAACCGCTGGGGCCATCAGGTTGTTTTTCCCCAACCCATCGTTGACCTTGGTTTATTTCGAGGCGCTAGCCAATGCGCTGGATGCGGGCGCAACCGAAGTGTCCATCGACATTGATGTGCAGGCGTTCGATAAGCCGGACACGCTAAAAATCGCGGTTTCAGACAATGGAGATGGATTCACGAACGAAAATTTCGAGCGCTTCAGGAAACTATTGAGGCCCAGGGACAAGTTCCACAAAGGCATCGGCCGCTTGGTGTTTCTCAACTACTTCAGCCGGGTGGAGGTTACCAGTACCCGCAATAAATGGCGCAGGAGCTTTGTCTTCAAAGACGGTTTCGATGGCAATGCGCCTTTTGAAAACCTGAAGGATGAGCAGCCAGTCAAAACAACATTGGTGTTCAATGGTTTTGCCAAAGATCGCGTCAAATCCTATGACGATCTGAAGCCCGATGCACTCAAGCCACTCTTGATCGAGCAATTCCTGCCAACGCTGGATGCGCGCAAGCGTGACGGCACGGCGTTCAAGATTTCGATCAATCTGAAGACCAACGAAAGCAATGCGCAGAAAGAGTTTTTCCCTCACGAAACAACAATAACGCCCGACGACTTGCCATCAATGACCAAGATCACGATCCAGGATGATTCGCTGGACGCGATTTCGGCCATTGACATGTACTACCACATCGAATCGGTGGCAGGAAAAGGCAGCTCTCTTACGGCGTTCAGTATCGATGGACGAACGATACCTGCCAACCTGATCCCGCCGTCGTCATTTCCGGCAGGCTACCTGTGTGTGTTCCTGTTCGAATCTGAAATTTTTCACTCCAATGCTGATAGCTCGCGGCAGAAGTTGGTATTACCCGACGGCATTCAAGAAGCACGTCTCTTCCGCGTGCTGCGTCGTGAACTTGGCAAAGTGCTGGCGGAGAAGATCCCGCAGATAACCGAAAGAAACGGGAAAATCAAAGAGAAATTTGAAGAGCAGTTTCCGCATTTGCTCGGATTTTTCGAGAGCGATACCGTTGGTCTGATCGACAGGGACGATGCTTTGGCCATCGCCCAGCAGCGATTCTTCCGCGTTCAGAAAGAAATTCTCCAGTGCGAAAAACTGAGTGAGGCAGCATATGAGAAGTCGCTGGAGCTGTCTTCTCGAACTTTGACAGAGTACATCTTGTACCGCGACAAGATCATTGGTCGCATGAAGGAAATGACGGCCGATAACGCCGAAGCCGAGATACACAACCTGATCGTTCCAAGGTTCAAGGAGTTTTCGCAAGACACCTTGTCTTCCGAGATCTACCAGAACAATGCTTGGTTGCTCGACGACAAGTTCATGGTGTTTCGCACGATCTTGAGCGAGAAGAGCATGGATGCCGTCATCAACGCCATACGTCTAGATGATGAAAACGTAGGTGATACGGGGAGACCAGATATTGCCATGATCTTCTCGGCTGACCCGAATGATACTGCGCCGGTCGATGTGGTGGTGGTTGAAATAAAAAAGAAAACCGACGAAGAAAAAGACAATTTTTATGCAGTCAATCAACTGCTCGATCGAGCCGGAAAGCTGGTGGCATATTGCCCGAACATTCAAAGGGTCTGGTACTACGCAATCATGAACATCAATGACACCACCGCCTTTCGGTTGCGGCAATTCAAGTGGACGCCTTTTTTCTCGAAAGGCAAGGTCTACTATCAGGAATTCGATACCCCACATCCTGACGGACAGATTATTCCCACGCCGACTTTTGTAGTGTCTTTCGATGCGATCGTAGCAGATGCTGAGTGCAGAAATCACACATTCCTTGAAGTTCTGCGCGACGGCATGAAGAAATATGCTGAAGACCACCCCGATGGCGAATCACCGGTCGATGCATAAACTAGAAGACGAATTAAGATGAGTGACCTACTTCAAGACCAGCGCAGCGAAGCTATCGGCCCCGTGGAATGTCTCGGCCAGAAATTCGCCAGCGATACCGCTCGGCGCGAGCATTTCCTGAAGCTTCTGGCAGAAAAGCTCAAAGATCCGGAATTCCGCAAGCAGGAAGGTTTCCCGCAGGGTACGGACGAAGCCATCCTCGCCATGTCCGACCCGCCGTATTACACCGCCTGCCCGAACCCGTGGCTGGCGGAGTTCGTAGCGCACTACGGCAAGCCCTACGACCCGGCAGTGAAATACAGCCGCGAGCCGTTGGCGATTGATGTGAGCGTGGGCAAGACCGACGCCATCTACAAGGCGCACAGCTACCACACCAAGGTGCCGCACCTGGCCATCGTGCCGTCCATCCTGCACTACACCCAGCCGGGCGACGTGGTGCTGGACGGCTTTGCCGGCTCGGGCATGACCGGCGTGGCCGCGCAGTGGTGTGGCACGGCGCCAGCCAACTATCGGTTTGAGCTGGAACAGACGTGGAAGAAGGAAGGCCGCACCGCGCCCAAGTGGGGCGCACGCCGCGCGGTGCTCAACGACCTGTCGCCCGCCGCCACCTTCATCGGCGCGAACTACAACATTCCCTTCGACGTGGACGCCTTCGCCAAGGCGGGCAAGCAATTGCTCAAGGCGATGGAGCAGGACATCGGTTGGATGTATGAAACACTGCACAGCGACGGAAAAACGAAGGCTCGTATTGAATACACGGTATGGAGTGAGTTTCTGATTTGCCGCACTTGCCAGGGAGAGTTTGTCTTCACTGAAGCAGCGGTTGATCCCGTGAGCCAAGAGGTCGCTGATGTTTTCCCGTGCCCACATTGCGGTGCGCAAGGGACGAAAGAGCAAATGGATCTTCGATTCGAGTCTTTTGTTGATCCGGTCTACAAGACAGTGGAAAAGAGGCCAAAGCGAATTCCTGTCTTGATTCAGTATCGAATCGACGGGCATAAGTTTCAGAAGAAGCCGGACTCGCAGGACTTGGAGGTTGTGGAGCGAGTTGCAAAGCTTTCACTCCCAGAGGAGCTTCCAAGCGACAAGCTGCCAGACTCGCAGATGACGCGAGTTGGCAGAATGCGAACCACTAATACATCGACCATTCATTCGATGTTTCTTCCTCGATCTGCGCAAGCTATGGCGCTCCTGTGGAGTGGAGCAAAGCGCAATCCAGATCGTAGGCTGCGTCAAATGCTGATGTTCTTCATCGAGCAGGGCATTCGCGGGATGTCTGTTCTCAACAGATATAAACCTGTACAGCATGGCCGACTCGGTGGCTCACAGGTCGGCCTTGACCTGCCGGGCGTCTTTTATGTTCCGTCAATTATTTCGGAAGTCAGTCCTTGGGCACAGTTTGAAGGGAAGTTAGACAGGCTTTCTAAAACATTTACGACATTCAAGACGCAGCCCGCTTCGGCGATAATTTCCACTGGCAGCGCAAGTGACTCACCTCTCCCGGATTCGTCAGTTGACTACATATTCACTGACCCGCCTTTTGGAGAAAACATCTATTACGCCGACCTAAATTTCTTGGTTGAAACATGGCATGGCGTAAAAACAGATGTAGAGCCGGAAGCAATCGTTGACCGGGTACGCGAGAAAGCAATTTTTGACTATCAACGGCTGATGCAAAATTGCTTTGAAGAGTATTTTCGCGTCTTGAAGCCAGGGCGTTGGATGACGGTGGTTTTTTCAAATAGCCGGGCCGCAGTATGGAACTCAATACAAGTTGCTCTTCAGCAGGCAGGCTTCGTTGTCGCTGAAGTTAATGCCTTAGACAAAAAGCAAGGAAGTTTCCAACAGGGAATATCGCCGAATGCTGTTAAGCAAGACTTGGTGATTTCTGCTTACAAACCCAACGGTGGGTTGGAGCAGCGGTATTCTGAGCGAGGTGCTGTCCCGGATTCCGCTTGGGATTTTGTTCAGACTCATCTTCGGCAACTACCGGTGGTAAAGGTGAAGTCCGAGGAACTTGACTTCGTTGCCGAGCGCGATCCGCGTCGCATCTTTGACCGCATGGTGGCGTGGTTCGTGCGCCACGACGCGCCAGTACCGCTCTCCACCGACGAATTCCTATCTGGTCTGCGCGCCCGTTTCCCCGAACGTGACGGCATGGTCTTTCTGCCCGAGCAAGTCACCGAATACGACAAGAAGCGCGCGCAGACAGCACAAGCGCCGCAGATGGAACTGTTCGTCTCCGACGAGCGCAGCGCCATCGACTGGGCGGCGGATTACCTGAAGGCGCGACCTTCCACCTATCAGGACATCCATCCGGAGTTCATCAAGCAACTGGGCGCGGGCTGGAAGAAGCACGAAACCCGCCCGGAACTGTCAGCGCTGCTGGAAGCCAACTTCCTGCGCTACGACGGTGTGGGCGAAGTGCCCAGCCAGATTCACCGCTACCTTTCGACCAACTACCACGACCTGCGTAGCCTGGAAAAAAACGATCCTCGCCTGATCGCCAAGGCGCAAGACCGCTGGTATGTGCCCGACCCGAACAAGGCGCAGGACTTGGAGAAAAAGCGCGAAAAGGCATTGCTCAAGGAGTTCGAGCAATACAAAACCTTCACCGGCCGCAAGATCAAGGAATCGCGCTTGGAAGTGCTGCGCGCCGGTTTCCGCGATGCGTGGGCCAGAAAGGACTACGCCACCATCCTCGCCATCGCCCACAAGCTGCCGGACGAAACCCTGCAAGAAGACGAAAAGCTGCTCACCCTGTACGACATGGCGCTGACGCGCAGCGAGGACGGGGCGTAAGCAATGGCACAAGCGGATAACGGCGGCTTCGACACCGGCGACTGGTGCTGGCACACGCGGCAGGCGACGCCTTGCCGCGTGGTAGAGCGGCTGGCGCTGTGGGGCGAAGCAGCCTACCGCGTGTGGCTGCCGTCCAAAAACGCGGTGCTGCGCGCGCGGGCGGCGGAACTGGCTCCGCTGGCCAGCGTGCAGCCCACGGTGGAGCAGTTGCTGCACGCCACGGCAGCGGCCAAGTTGCAGGACGCGCTGGAAGAAAACCTGCTGCTCGCGCCCATTCAGTCCAGCGTCATCCCGCTGCCGCACCAGCTGTACGCTCTGAACCGCGCTGTCGGCCAAGACCGCATCCGCTACCTGTTGGCGGACGAAGTAGGCTTGGGCAAAACCATCGAGGCGGGTTTGGTGCTGCGCGAACTGAAGTTGCGTGGTCGCGCCAAACGCATTCTGGTGGTCGCACCCAAGGGGCTGGTGCGGCAGTGGCAGGCGGAAATGCGCCAGCACTTCGGTGAGCCGTTCCACTTCGTGGAGCCATCCTCGCTGGCCGCCCTGCGCCAGTGGCGCGGCGACAATGCCGAAGACAACCCGTGGCGGATGCACGATCAGGTAATCTGCGCGCTGGATTCGGTGAAACCGCTGGAATCCCGGCGTGGCTGGAGCCTGGAGCAGATCCAGACCTACAACCGCGAACGCTTCGAGGACTTGGTATCGGCGGCGTGGGATTTGGTCATCATCGACGAAGCGCACCGCATGGGCGGCAGCACCGAGCAGGTGGCGCGCTACAAGCTGGGCGCGGCGCTGGCCGAAGCCTCGCCCTATCTGCTGCTGCTCTCAGCCACGCCGCATCAGGGCAAGACCGACCAGTTCATGCGCCTGATGCAGTTGCTGGACAGGGACGCTTTTCCCGACGAGGGCAGCGTCAGCCGCGAGCGTGTGCAGCCCTTCGTGATCCGCACCGAAAAGCGCGCCGCCATCAATGCCGAAGGCCAGCCGCTGTTCCGGCCCCGGCTCACGCGCCTGCACGCGGTGGCATGGCAGACGCGGCACGCGGCCCAACAGCAGTTGTACGAAGCCGTCACCGACTACGTGCGCCACGGCTACAACCAGGCGCTGGCAGCCAAGCAGCGCCACGTCGGCTTTCTGATGATCCTGATGCAGCGGCTGGTGACATCCAGCACGGCGGCGATTCGCGCCACGCTGGAAAAGCGCCAGGCGGTGCTGGACACGCCGCAGGCGCAGACGCGCTTGTTCGAGAACCTCAGCGCGGACGAATGGGCGGATCTGGACGGTGAAGCGCAGGTGGACTTGGCCTTGCAGGCCAATGGGCTGGAACTGGAGAAGTCGGAAGTGGAAACGCTGCTTGCGCTTGCGCGTTCCACCGAAGCCGCAGGCACCGACGCCAAGGCCGAAAGCCTGCTGGAACTGATCTACAAGCTGCAACAGGAAGAAGCCGACCCCGCGCTGAAGGTGCTGGTGTTTACCGAGTTCGTGCCCACGCAGGCGATGCTGGCGGACTATCTGGAAAGTCGGGGCTTTGCGGTGGCTACGCTCAACGGCAGCATGGACATGGAAGCGCGCACGCGCACCTTGCAGCAGTTCGCAAAGGATGCGCGGGTGCTGATTTCCACCGACGCGGGCGGTGAAGGCTTGAATCTCCAGTTCTGCCACGTCATCGTCAATTTCGACATGCCGTGGAACCCGATGCGCATCGAGCAGCGCATCGGGCGCGTGGATCGCATCGGGCAGAAGCACGTCGTGCGTGCGCTGAACTTCGTGCTGGAAGACACGGTGGAGCACCGCGTGCGGCAGGTGCTGGAGGAAAAGCTCGCAGTCATTGCCGAGGAGTTCGGCGTGGACAAGGCGGCGGACGTAATGGATTCGGCGGAAGTGGAGCCGGTGTTCGACGAGTTGTTCGTGCAGAGCCTGCAACACCCGGAAGCCATCGAACAGAAGGCCGACAGCGTGGTGTCGCAGTTGCGTGCGACGCTGGCCGAATCGAACCGACACAGCGATTTGCTGGCCGTGCCGCACGATCTGGATGCCGACCAAGCGCGCAAGTGGCGCGACCACCCGGCGCAGTTCTGGCTGGAACGCGCCATTGTCAATGGACTGGCGGCGCGCGGCGGATCGGCCACCAAGAACGGTGATGTCTGGCGCGTTCGCTGGGCCGACGGCAGCGAGACGCCGCAGGCGTGCTTCGACGCGCGCGCGGCGGACGACCACCCGGCAGCGGAGTGGGTGACGATGGAAGACCCGCGCGCGCGGGCCATCATTGGCGATGTGCCGCGTTTCGTGTCTGGGCAGCCGTTGCCGGTTGTCCGCGTAACGGGCTTGCCGGAGTCGGTGAACGGCATCTGGTCGTTGTGGGAGATCGGTCTTGCCGCGCAAGGTGCGAGCCGCAAGCGATTCCTGCCGGTTTTCATCAATGACGAAGGCCGCCCGTTCGTGCCTACCGCCAAGCGGGTGTGGGATTTGCTGCTGACCGAAGCCGTGGCCGTGCAGTCCGTGGCGGGCGCGGAGGATTCTGCGCGTTGGTTCGATGCATCGTTCGCCGTGGCCAGCACGCAAGGCGAACCCTTGTTCGCGGCGCTGGCCGAAGAGCACCGCACGCGCATCAAGGAAGAACGGGATCGCGCCACCTACGCTTTCGAGGCGCGTTATCAGGCCATCGGGCGCATTGGCCTGCCTGCTGTGCGCGAGTTCCGCCGCCGTCGCCTGCAAGCCGAGCACGAGGCGCGCTTGGCCGCGCTGGATGACATGGAAGCCACCGTGCCCGAGTTGAATGCCGTGACGATGGTGCGGATTGACGCCAAGGCCATCAAGAACAGCGAGGCTGCGGCATGAACCATTCGTCCAGCCCGTGGCACCAGCGCATCCTTCAGCCTTTCACGGCTGACCTGTCCCGCTTGTGGGTGGCCTGCGATCCGGATGGCGTGTTGCTGGACGAAAAACTGCTGTCCGAACTGCGCACCCGTGGCTTCGAGGTGATGGGTTACGACGACCCGTTCGCGTTCCGGGCGGAGTTCGAGGAGCGGTATCGTGCCGCGTGGGATGCGAATGAGCCTGCACCATCACCGGCTTTGATCGTGCATCTGCGACGCGACAACGCTGACGATCTACCGTGGGACATCGTGCATAGCGCCCGCCCTGCGGTGCGCTTGAGTCTCGCCGAACTATTCCCCAAGCTGGCCTACGGCGCGGTGCGGCAGGTGGAGCCGGAACTGCTGTCCGCGCTGTTCGACGTCCACCAGACTGAATTGCAATCGGCGCGCGGCGAAAACGAATCGAAGGACTTCATCCTTGAACACGTCTATCAACTGACGCCGCGATCCATCCGCACGCCGGTGGATTTCTGGCGAGAAGTGCTGCGCCTGCACTTCGCCAACCGCGCCTTGCCGGAGCCGTTCGCCAAGCATGTGGCAGGCATCCTGCTCGGCAAGGGCTTGTTCGCCGGGCAGCCGGTGGCGGATTGGCTGTCATCCAGGAGCGCGCTGCTGCGCGTGGTGCAAGACGCTTGGTATCGCTTTCTTGAGAAGTTGAAGCTGGAAGGCAGGCGCGTTGCCGAGCCTGAGCCGCCGTCCCTCGGCGCGGGCAAAGTCAGCGCGGAGATCGAGATTCCCTTCGATCACACCGACGTGCGCGCCATCATCGATTCGATGTTCCTGGACGGCAGCCTGCATCCGCTGGCCGTGTCCGGCGTTCCGGCTTCGGTGCCGGGCTGGATCAGGGCGGGCATCGTCGAGGACGTGTGGTCGCAGTTCGCGCTGGTGGAAAAGAGCATCGAGACGCTTGCTGCGGCGGTGCCAGACGCGGATGCCCCGCACAAGGCATGGGGCGACTTCGCCAAACGCTACGGCGAGATGTTGAGCCGCGTTCACGATTTGCCGGGCAAGGATGGTGGCGAACGGCTGACGAATATTCGGGAGCGCATCAAGGCCGTCCAGACGCTGTCGGACGAACGATTGCAGGCCTGGGTGGCGGCCCGCCACTACGCCGACCTGATCCTGCAACCGGCGACCAAAGGCCCGGTGATGGTGCATCACGTTCCGCGCTTCCTGCGCCAGCGCCGGAATGCGGGTGAAACCAAAATCGCGTTGCTGGTGTTCGACGGTTTGGCCTTCGACCAGTGGGTGCGGATCAGGGAGCACTTGATCGCCCGCCAGCAACCGCTGGCTTTCGATGAGAACACCGCTTTCGCGTGGCTGCCCACGGTGACATCGGTATCGCGTCAGGCGCTGTTTTCTGGCTTGCGGCCACGCGAGTTCGAGGACTCGATAGACCACACCAGCAAGGAAGAAACCTTGTGGAAGACGTTCTGGCAGAACGAAGGTGGCATCGTGCCTGCCGAAGTGATGTATCGGCGCGCGCTGCATCAAGTCGAACAATTGGATGCGCTGCAAACCGAAATCACCGACCGCAAACCCAAGGTGCTGGGCTTGGTGATCGACGAAGTGGACGAGCGGCTGCACAAGGAACGAAACAAGGACGACGTGGCGCTGTGGATTGGACGCTGGCTCGATACAGGTTTCGTCGAGCGCCTGTTCGCCTTCCTGCTGAACGAAGGGTTCAGCATCTACGTCACGGCGGATCACGGCAACGTGGATGCCATCGGCGTCGGCAGGCCGAATCAGGGCGTAATCGCGGAAACACGCGGCGAGCGCATGCGCGTGTATCGCAGCGAATCCTTGCGCGCCGACTCTGCGGCGGCATATTCGGGCACGATCGCTCTGGATATCGCTGGACTGCCCGCGAACTTCATGCCTCTATTCGCGGGCGGACGCAGCGCATTCGTTCCCAACGGCGATCAGGTGGTGGTCCACGGCGGCGTGTCGGTCGAGGAGCTGATCGTTCCTTTCGTAAAGGTTTCAAGCGTGAATAGTGTTGGATAGGTTTTTCAATGGTGGCGACGGCTCCCCGAATCGGCTTTGACCGGTTCATCTCAATCGAATGGGCGACGACCGCGCTGAAGGTTCGTGCAGGCGCGGCGCGGCTCGAAGACTTGGAGGCATTGCTCGACGCCGCTGGGCTGGGTGCTGCCGCGCGCATGAAAACCCGCACCGTGCTGAACCGCCTGTGGCTGGAACCGCGCGCCGAGTTGGTGGACTACGCAGATCGTGGCGTAGCGATTTTCAAGGCGAATCCCGATGCGCCAGTCGCCGCATTGCACTGGGGCATGGCCGTGGCGACCTATCCCTTCTTCGGCAAAGTAACGGAACTGATCGGGCGCTTGTCCGCTCTGCAAGGCGATTGCGCGTCCGCCGAAATTCACCGGAGGATGAGCGAAACCTACGGCGAACGCGAAGGCACCTACCGGATGACGAACATGGTCATCCAAAGTCAGGCTGACTGGGGCGCGGTGGAACGGGTCGAAAAGGGCAAGCGCGTGATCCGCTTAACCCCCACCGTGGTGGAGGACGATGAGCTCACGGCGTGGCTCATCGAAGCCGCCTTGCGCTACGCAGGCAAGCCGCTGACGATCACCAGCTTGCAATCGCAGCCGGTGCTGTTCTCATTCAACCTGACGCAGTCATTGGCTTGGCTGGTGTCAAACAACGAACATTTGGCTGTGAGAGCCGAAGGGCCGGGCAATCGGTTCGTTGCCTTGCGCGAGTCAGTTTGAAGATGAAGTGCTTGTCACGATTCAAGAGAACCCGCTCTGTTGCAAAAACGGAAAAATCGCATTCAAGTTGCTGCAGCATTCAACAGCCTTGGATCAGAGAGGCTGGCTGATAGACTTCTCTCCATGTGCACGCTGGAGAGCCGTTGCAGTGGCATATCGTCTCACCTCAGCCCAGGCATCTTGTGGGGTAAATCGTGGGGGAAACGCAGGCCTACAACCCCAATAGGCCATGAAAATCAACGACTTGGAGCGCATCTCACGCTTCAGGTGCAGAATATCGAATAACCAATTTTGATAGCGCGTTGCGCTTGATGTGTATGGACTATCCAGGAAATTTGTTTGTAGTCTCGGCCCCCAGCGGGGCGGGCAAGTCCAGCTTGGTCAAGGCCTTGATGGAGCTCGACTCGCGCGTGCAGCCATCGGTGTCGCACACCACGCGCGCGCCGCGCGGGCAGGAAAAGCATGGGCGCGAGTACTTCTTCGTGCCCGACGCCGAGTTCGACGCCATGGTCGCGGCCGACGGCTTCGTGGAGTGGGCCAACGTGCACGGGCGGCGCTACGGCACCTCGCGCAAGGCGATCGAGGAGCGCGTGGCGCAGGGCGCGGACGTGGTGCTGGAGATCGACTTCCAGGGCGCGCTGCAGATCAAGAAGACCTTTGTCAACGCGGTGCTGATCTTCATCCTGCCGCCCAGCTGGGAGGAACTGCGCGCGCGCCTGGAGCGCCGGGGCGAGGACACGCAGGAAGTCATAGAGATGCGGCTGAAGAACGCCGAACGGGAAATGGCGGAGGTCGGAAAGTTCGACTTCGTTATAATCAACGAGGTATTCGAGCGCGCTCTGTTCGACCTGAAATCCATCGTCCACGCCCAGCGCCTCAAATTTGCCGCCCAACGCCGTGCGCGGGCCGGCACCTTCGAATCGCTCAATCTTTCCTGATCCCCGGAGAAAAACCATGGCCCGCATTACCGTGGAAGACTGCCTTGAGCAGATCCCCAACCGTTTCCAGCTGGTGCTTGCCGCCACCTACCGCGCGCGCATGCTCAGCCAGGGCCATACGCCCAAGATCGACAGCCGCAACAAGCCCGGCGTGACCGCGCTGCGCGAGATCGCCGCAGGCAAGGTCGGTCTGGAGATGCTGAAAAAGGTTCCGGGCTGATTACGCCGCCCGCCCCGCGCGGCAGTCCGCAGCCGCGCAAGAAAGCACCGCATCGCGGTGCTTTTTTTGATGCGAATACACCCTATGCGCAAGCACGGATACATTTAGGGCATGAACGCGGTAGACAAGTCGGCCATGGTCGCCGGCCCGCAGGGGGAACCTGCGGAGCCCGGGCCCGATGTCGCTGCAGCCAACGCGGCTGCGGCCAGCTTTGCCGCGCTGCTGGAAAAGCTGGTCTACCTGGACGAGGCCAGCATCGAGCAGGTGCGCCAGGCCTACCGCTACGCCGACGCCGCGCACCTGGGGCAGCTGAGGAACAGCGGCGAACCCTACATCACCCACCCCATCGCCGTGGCCGCGCTGTGCGCCAGCTGGAAGCTCGACGCCCAGGCGCTGATGGCGGCGCTGCTGCACGACGCCATGGAGGACTGCGGCATCACCAAGGCGGACCTGATCGACCGCTTCGGCGCGCCGGTGGCGGAACTGGTCGACGGGCTGACCAAGCTCGACAAGCTCAAGTTCAACACGCGCGAGGAGAACCAGTCCGAGTCGTTTCGCAAGATGCTGCTGGCCATGGCGCGCGACGTGCGCGTCATCCTCATCAAGCTGGCCGACCGCACGCACAACATGCGTACGCTGTCGGACATGCCGCGCAGCAAGTGGCACCGCATCTCGTCGGAAACGCTGGAGATCTACGCGCCGATCGCGCACCGCCTGGGCCTGAACCAGACCTACCGGGAGCTGCAGGACCTGTCGTTTCGCCACCTGCACCCCTGGCGCTACGCCACGCTGGCCAAGGCGGTCAACCGCTCGCGCAGCCGCCGCCGCGACATCGTGCAGAAGGTACAGGAGGAGGTGGAGGCGGCTTTTGAGCGCCTGGGCATGCCGGCGCGGCTGGCCGGGCGCGAGAAGACGCTGTACGCCATCTACCAGAAGATGACGAACAAGCACCTGAGCTTTGCCCAGGTGACCGATCTGTACGGCTTTCGCGTCATCGTGCGCTCCGTCATCGACTGCTACACCGGGCTGGGCGTGCTGCACCAGATGTACAAGCCGCTGCCCGGCAAGTTCAAGGACCATATCGCGATCGCCAAGCTCAACGGCTACCAGTCGCTGCACACCACGCTGGTCGGGCCGGCGGGGCTGAACATCGAGTTCCAGCTGCGCACCGAGGAAATGCACGTGGTGGCTGAGGCCGGCGTGGCCGCCCACTGGCTGTACAAGGCGCAGGAGTCCGAAGGGTCGGCGGCGCAGCGCATGGGCACCAAGTGGCTGCAGTCGCTGCTCGACATCCAGAACGAGACGCGCGACGCGGCCGAGTTCTGGGACCACGTCAAGGTCGACCTGTTCCCCGATGCCGTCTACGTCTTCACGCCCAAGAGCCAGATCCTGGCGCTGCCGCGCGGCGCCACGGTGGTCGACTTCGCCTACGCCATCCACAGCGACGTGGGCGACCGCACCACGGCGGCCAAGGTGAACAACGAGGAGACGCCGCTGCGCACCGAGCTGAAGAACGGCGACGTGGTGGAGATCATCACCACCCAGGGGGCCAAGCCCAACCCGGCGTGGCTGGGCTTTGTGCGCACGGGGCGGGCGCGCTCCAAGATCCGCCACTACATCAAGACCCTGGCGCAAAGCGAATCGGCCGGGCTGGGCGAGCAACTGCTGGCCCAGGCCCTGCGCGCCGAGGGCATCTCGCAGTTGCCCGACCCGCAGGCCTACGAGGCCGTCTGGGACAAGCTGCTGCGCTTTACCGGCAACCGCACCCGCATCGAGCTGATGACCGACCTGGGCCTGGGCAAGCGCATCGCCAGCATCATTGCGCAGCGGCTGGTGGCGCTGTTGTCCGAAGGCGGCATGAAGCCCGACGCGGTGCTGCTGTCGCGCGCGCGCTACAGCTCCCAGGGCAATGTATCGCCCGGCGGCATCGCGCTGGACGGCAGCGAAAGCGCCACGGTGCAGTACGCGCGCTGCTGCCGCCCGGTGCCCGGCGACCCCATCGTCGGCTACCTGGGGCGCGGCGAGGGGCTGGTCGTGCACCATGCGCAGTGCGGCGTGGCGCGCAAGCTGCAGAACAAGGACGGCGAGCGCTTCATCGCCGTGGACTGGGCCGAGGAGCCGGTGCGCACGTTCGAGACGGCCATCACCGTGACCGTGAACAACGGCAAGGGCGTGCTGGCGCGCATCGCCTCGGAGCTGGCGGACGCCGAGGCCGACATCGTGCACGTGGACATGGACGACGCCATGGACACGACCGACCTGCGTTTCGTCGTGGCCGTGCGCGACCTGGCGCACGTGGAGGCCGTGCTGCGCAGCCTGCGGCGCACGCATTCGGTGCTGCGGGTCTTCCGGGTGCTGCCCGAGGCGGCTTGAATCAGGCGCTGGCGGCGCCCGCCGCCGGGTAGCTGACCTGCAGGACTTCCAGCGTGCGCAGGCCGCCCGGCGTCTGCAGCAGTACCTCGTCGCCCTCGCGGGCCTTGAGCAGCGCGCGCGCCACCGGCGATATCCAACTGACCTGCTGCTGCGCGTTGTCGGCCTCGTCTATGCCCAGAATGGTGACGGTGCGCTCCGCGCCCAGGTCGTCGGCGTAATGCACCGTGGCGCCAAAGTAGACCTGGTCGCTGCCCTGGTGCACGCTGGGATCGACCACCTCGGCGATCTCCAGGCGCTTGGTCAGAAAGCGGATGCGCCGGTCGATCTCGCGCAGGCGCTT
>Ga0222429_100443_pt1 | contig 31799 bp, 26 predicted proteins | sample 1B50Ametagenome_FD_182475 | JGI IMG/M metagenome (GOLD analysis project Ga0222429, IMG submission 182475) | Enriched microbial communities from leaf-cutter ant dump, University of Wisconsin, Madison, United States - 1B50A (version 2) | ecosystem: Environmental > Terrestrial > Nest > Insects nest...
GTATCTTTTTATGGAATACTGTACAGATCCGGGTGTAAGCCGGTCTTTTTCTGACAAAAGATCCAGTTCTTCTACCGGAAGATGCCGGGTGATATCCGATGCAGGTAGTTGTACCATAATTGAGATTGCAAATATACGGTGTTCCTTATTTCCAACTGTCTGTCTTTTGTCAAATCCCAACTGCAGGCCGGAGACATGAGAATGTGGAAATCTTCGCCATAAAGTCAGTTTTATATAGCAAATTTAATATGGTGATGCGGCTTAATATCAGTAAATTTGCAGGATTATTTTTTCATTAGAACAAAGGGATCTATCGCTATTTATGAGCAACGAAAACCAGGATCTTTCCACTACGTCTCCGGGTTACGGAGCAGACAGCATTCAGATTTTAGAAGGACTTGAAGCCGTAAGAAAACGCCCGGCCATGTATATCGGCGATATCGGCACAAAGGGGTTGCATCATCTCGTATATGAGGTGGTAGACAACTCTATAGATGAGGCGCTGGCGGGATATTGTAAAAACATAACGGTAACCATTCATGCAGATAACTCCATCAGCGTACTGGATGATGGACGGGGTATACCTACCGGCATGCACAGCAAGGAAAAACGCAGTGCGCTGGAAGTAGTAATGACCGTACTACATGCAGGCGGCAAGTTTGATAAAAATACCTACAAGGTTTCCGGCGGGTTGCATGGCGTTGGGGTAAGCTGCGTGAACGCACTCAGCTCACTGATGCATGTTACTGTACATAATGGAGGTAAAGTTTTCGAACAGGAATACCGGATCGGTGTACCACAGTATGCCGTAAGGGAGATCGGCACTACGGACATTACCGGTACCCGGGTGCATTTCTGGCCCGATGCCAGCATCTTTACAGAAACAGTTTATAACAAAGGTACCCTGGAAGCGCGTCTCCGGGAGCTGGCCTACCTGAACAGGGGTATTATCATTACGCTGATAGATAAAAGGGAAAAGGACGAGAACGGCGAAGAATATTCCAAAACATTTTACAGCGAAGGAGGTATAGTGGAATTTGTGGAAATGCTGGATAAGAACGGCAACAGGCAGCCGCTGATCCCCCAGCCGATTTATGGCGAAGCGCACGATCCGGTTACCAATGTGGCAGTGGAGGTAGCCATGTTATACAACGCGAGCTACCAGGAGCATATTTTCAGCTATGTGAATAATATCAATACCATTGAGGGAGGTACGCATGTAGCGGGTTTCCGGCGCTCTATTACCAGGGTGTTTAAATCATATGGTGAAAAAGAAGGCTTGTTTGAAAAAGCAAAGGTGGAGATAGAAGGAGATGATTTCAGGGAGGGTTTAAGCGCTGTTATCTCCGTGAAAGTGCCGGAGCCACAGTTTGAAGGACAAACCAAAACCAAGCTGGGCAATAGTGAAGTCGCCGGGATAGTAGACTCCGCATTGAGCAAGGTATTACAGAGCTACCTGGAAGAAAATCCCAAGGAAGCCAGGCAAATCATCTCCAAAGTGATCCTGGCCGCTCAGGCAAGGGCTGCTGCACGAAAAGCAAGGGACCTGGTACAACGAAAAAATGTAATGTCTGGTGGCGGACTACCCGGCAAGCTGGCCGATTGTTCGGATCGCGATCCTGCTAAATGCGAGCTGTTCCTGGTAGAGGGAGATTCCGCTGGCGGAACGGCCAAACAGGGGCGCGACAGGAATTTCCAGGCTATCCTGCCGCTGAGGGGTAAGATCCTGAACGTAGAAAAGGCTATGGAGCATAAGATATATGATAATGAGGAGATCAGGAATATGTTTACGGCCCTGGGAGTACGCATCGGTACGCCGGATGATCCCAAAGCGCTGGACCTCTCCAGGCTAAGATATCACAAGCTGATCATCATGACAGATGCCGATGTTGACGGAAGCCACATTGCCACCCTGATACTTACTTTTATCTTCCGCTATATGAAGGAAATGGTAGAGCAGGGATACGTGTACCTGGCGCAGCCACCTTTGTACCTGATCAAAAAAGGAAAGGAGTCTGCCTATGCATGGAATGAAGAGCAACGGAAGGCCCTGATAGAAAAATTAGGAGGAGGGAGAGAAGACAGCGTGAATATACAGCGGTACAAAGGTTTGGGGGAAATGAACGCCGAACAATTGTGGCAGACCACCATGAACGCCGAAACTCGTACTTTAAAGCAGGTGACCATAGAAAGCCTGGCAGAAGCGGATCGTGTATTCAGCATGCTGATGGGAGACGAGGTGGCTCCCCGCAGGGAGTTTATTGAGTCCAATGCCAAATATGCCACCCTCGACGTATAAATAATTTTAGCATTTTGACTAAGAAATAATTCTTATCTTAGAGGTGTTAACATACATGATTTATTATCAACAGATTATTCATTAAACAATTACGGCTATGTCAGATACAGTATTAACTGCATATAATGTGAAAACCAAAGAGAAAAACGTTCCTATTCAGGATGCGGTGATTACCAAAACATCCAAGGGCGCTTATATGGCGCAGGGACATGACGGAAAAGGAAACAAGCTCACCACATTGCTGGGGGAAGCAAAGGCACTGGCTGCTATAAAAGCAGGAACTGCCAAACAGGGTTGGTAATATTTACCTGACTACATATTTATTTACAAAACCCCTTTATGCTTATAGAAGATAAGCATAAAGGGGTTTTGTCTGCATTAAACCTTGATTATATGCGGTTAATGAGCGTCTTTTCCTGCTTTTTGGAAGCAGGAATTTAAATAATTCATTGAGAACAAATGGATTGTATTTATCGGACCAAAAGGAAGATTGAAAGGAACAATAGGTGCTTTTATCGAAAAAAGTTCACATCCTTTCCATCCGTTTCTATTTTCGATACAAGTTTATACTTATACGATCCTATGAAGTTTGTTCTATATAAATTCTTACGCGACGATGGGCTTCCCACTATTCTTTATGTAAAGGGAATCTATAATGGTAAGCCAATGTTCAGCAGGTATGCCGGAGACGCTAAAAAATACCATTGGCTATACGCATTGTTCCTTTCTATATGGTTAAGCCTTTCCTGGGTAAATGTGAAATACCTCAAAAAATAATCACAGATTAATCCATCTTATATTTTGAAGGATAGGTTCCCTGCTTGAACAGGTCAGGACTGAACATAGTAGGGGTATATTCGCCTATAGTAGTAACATCCGCTTTCTCCGGAATCTGACTTTCCATTCCCAGTGTCCAGAAACAGGCATTTACCAGCAGTCTTCTCAGGTCTTCGCTCAGGAAATCGACAGAAGCGCCCATAGTAGTGGCAAACACCCTGCCCTCTTTACCACCTTCCACTTTATAGGTCCTGGTCCAGGCAATCGGCATCACTGTTTTTGCAAGGTTTGCAGGCGCATCAGCAGTCATACCGGCAGTTGATAATCCATACATTAACACAGTAGCATTTGCCGGCAACTTATTAATGGAATATACATCCGTTGCCCCCCATATATCGTTTACGCTGTTGAGTATGGGATTCTTTGCCCTTCTTTGTATACCATCTATTAATGCCCGTGTACCTTCTTTTCCATGATGTCCGTGATGGTCTACCCAGGTTTCTCCCAGTACTACGCCGCCAAAGCCATTTTCCCACCCGGCTGCCTTGTTTCTCCAGTCGTATTTCGCATACTGGCTGTTTTTGTTCCTGCTGTAAGAAAATGCGTGTGTAGCGGTACGTAACCCGATCACCGGCTTGCCGGACCTGAGGTACTCATCCACATACTTCATCTGGGCATCAGGCAGTTCACGGAAACGGGTAGCGATCACCATCAGGTCGGCATCCCTGAGGTTTTCCAGCCCTGGTATATTGGTTTGGTCCAACGCATTGATAGCACCGGTTTTAGCATCGATGGAAAACAAAACCGTGCAGTTAAAACCATACCTCTTTGCCAGGATCTTTCCCAGCATGGTTAAAGCCTCTTCAGAACGGTATTCCTCGTCACCACTTACCAGCACAATCTTTTTTCCCTTTCCCGGACCGTCAGCTCCCTTATAACTCACCCACAGATCCTGCTGTGCCCTGGATGTGCAGGCAAAAAATAAGAACAAAAGGCATATTGAGAATATCCTGGGTAATTTACCGGGTTTCCGTATCTGAAGCATCGTACAACAATTTTTTAGTGTGGAGAACTAAAATACAAAATTCCTGGTATAGCCCCGATATTTCATTATCCTATAAGTATATTTTATTGGCTTTTGCAGTAAGGTTACCGCCGCATGCATTGTAACAAATCTGAAAAACAGAAATCAAAAAATCTCAAAATCCGCAATCTTAAATCGGACATTATTTACTTTATAGGCAGGGCCGGACTAAATGGTGACACTATATGTCAAATCCGTATTTTTGCCCTCCCATATGGCAAAAGCAAGTTCAGAGACACCATTGATGCAGCAACATAAGGCTATCAAGCAACGATACCCTGACGCGATCCTCTTATTCCGTGTGGGCGACTTCTATGAAACCTTCGGACAGGATGCTATTACTGCTTCCCAGGTGCTGGGCATCACCCTTACCAAAAGAAATAACGGGGCTGCTTTCTCCTCAGAACTGGCAGGTTTCCCACACCATGCCCTGGATGCCTACCTGCATAAGCTGGTGAAAGCCGGCTACCGGGTAGCCATATGCGATCAACTGGAAGACCCCAAGCAGGCGAAGGGTATTGTAAAAAGAGGGGTGACGGAACTGGTGACGCCCGGTGTAGCTACCAATGATAAGCTGCTGGAGCATAACAGCAATAATTTTCTGGCAGGCATCTATTTCAGTGAAAACATGCTCGGGATAGCGTTCCTGGATATCTCTACCGGCGAGTTTTTCGTGGCAGAAGGAAACACGGAATACGCTGACAAGCTGCTGCAAAGCCTGAAGCCGGCAGAAGTTGTTTTTCAGCGCAATTTCCAGAAACAGTTCAAAGAAACTTTCGGCTCCCGTTTTTATACCTATACGCTCGAAAGCTGGCTCTTTGAAGAGGCCTATGCTACGGAAAGCCTGTTAAAACATTTCGGGACACATTCTCTCAAAGGCTTTGGTATAGAAGCAATGAAAGCCGGCATCATAGCTGCCGGCGCCATTTTACATTACCTGAAAGATACCGAACACCCTAACCTGCAGCACATCACTAATATCCAGCGGATAGACCGGGAGGATTATCTATGGATGGACCGGTTTACCATACGCAACCTGGAGATACTGGGAAGCGGGACAGACAGCGGACATACGTTGCAAAAAGTAACAGACAATACGGTTTCGCCTATGGGCGCCCGTTTGATGAAAAGATGGCTGGTATTGCCGCTGAAGGACAAGAAAGGGATCAACGAAAGGCTGGACCTGGTTGAATATTTCATAAAGGAAGTGGATCTGCGCACCAAAGTGGCGCAACATATCAAGCAGTGTGGTGATATAGAAAGACTGGTGAGTAAAATACCGTTGAAAAAAGTAACACCACGCGAGGTAAAACAGATCGAAAAAGGACTGCTGCAGATAGAGGAAATAAAGAAATTCTGCAGCAAGGTGGAAAATGACTACCTGAAACGGCTGGCAGATGCGCTGAACCCCTGCGTGTACATAGCAGAAAAAATACACCGGGAAATTACCGAGGATGCGCCGGCCCAGGCTGCCAAAGGGGGAATGATCAATAAGGGAGTGAACGAAGAACTGGACGAATTGCGCAGCATAGCATCCGGCGGCAAGGAGCACCTGGTAAGGCTGCAGCAAAAAGAAACGGAAGCTACCGGTATCTCTTCTCTGAAAGTTGGCTTCAATAATGTGTTTGGCTATTACCTGGAAGTAACGAATGTACACAAGAACAAAGTACCAGATACCTGGATACGCAAACAGACCCTGGCAAACGCAGAACGGTATATAACTCCTGAGCTGAAGGAATACGAAGAAAAGATAACCGGGGCAGAAGAAAAAATATTAAGGATAGAGCAGGAAATATATGAAAAGCTCCTGCAGGAGTTACAGGACTATATTGCACCTGTCCAAATCAACGGTAATGTACTGGCGATACTGGACTGTCTGATCTGTTTTGCCCATAATGCATTGCAATACAACTACAGAAAACCACAATTACATGATGGTGGTGTGCTGGAGCTGAAAGAAAGCAGGCATCCTGTTATAGAAAGATTTTTACCACCGGGTGATCAATATATCTCCAACGATATTGTCCTGGATCCTGCCGGTCAGCAGATCATTATTCTTACAGGCCCCAATATGAGCGGTAAAAGCGCCCTGCTGCGGCAAACTGCCCTGATCACGTTAATGGCACATGCGGGAAGCTTTGTGCCGGCAACATCCGCCAGCATACCGCTGACGGATAAAATATTCACAAGAGTAGGAGCCTCAGATAACCTGAGCGGGGGCGAATCCACTTTTATGGTGGAGATGAATGAAACCGCCAGCATCATCAATAACATCTCCGGCAACAGCCTGATCCTGCTGGATGAGATCGGCCGCGGCACGTCTACCTATGACGGCATTTCCATTGCATGGAGCATTGCCGAGTTTTTACATAACTCTCCCCACCGGCCTAAAACACTGTTTGCCACTCATTATCATGAGCTCAATGAACTGGAGAATAAGCTTCAGCGGATAAAGAATTATCATGTGACCAATAAGGAAGTCGGGAACAAGATCATCTTTCTCCGTAAGCTGGCGCCGGGCGGCAGCACCCATAGCTTTGGTATACATGTGGCCAAAATGGCAGGTATGCCGCCGGAGCTGATCAGCCGCGCCAATGCTATCCTTAAACAACTGGAGGATCAAAGAGGAGATGCGGAGGACAATATCAGCCGTGCCGTAAAGCAACTGGCAACACCACAGGTACAGCTCTCTATTTTTGACGCCCACAGCGAAACTTTTGACGAGATCAGGAACCTGCTGTCCAGCATTGATATCAATAAGCTGACACCGGTAGAAGCCCTGATAAAATTGAATGAAATCAAGGGCTTGTTGAAATAGCCATACATTTCGCCATTACACGCGGCAAAGTCATTAACGTATCATATGCAACATACCAAAACGTGGCAGTCCCCACATGGAGTTCGAATGCTGATTGAAACGGCCAGTGACACCCGTCTGCCCTTCGGCAGTTCAGGCAGGCGAACGATGTTCTGTCGACAGGGTCCTATATGTTACGGCTCAATGATTGGGGCGCGACCAATTGATTTATAATTCTCCGGGTTTTTGCAACCCATAATTAAATGAAATATCTTATTTTTCCTACCTGATAAATTTGTACAGATAATAAATAACGATCTGCCATGTCTCCTTTTGTTGCCGAAATAACCGGAACTGCTATTTTGATCACGCTGGGTGCGGGTGTAGTCGCCAATGTGGTGCTCGCTAAAACCAAGGGTAACAATGCAGGACTGATCGTGATAGCTTTTGGATGGGCAATCGGTGTATTTACCGGCGTCTATGCAACTGCTGCGGCCAGCGGGGCGCACCTGAATCCCGCGGTAACCATAGGTTTCGCTGTGGAAGGACGTTTCCCCTGGGCGGATGTTCCATCTTATATTCTTGCGCAGTTTATCGGGGCGATGCTGGGAGCTGCTATCGCATGGCTGGCTTACCGTCAGCATTTTGATGCCACGGAAGATAAAAATGCACAGCTTGCTGTATTTTGTACTTCACCTGCTATCAAAAGCAGCTTCTATAATTTTATAACGGAGGTTATCGGAACATTCATCCTGGTGCTGGGCGCTTTACTGATGTCTGCTCCCGAAATGAAACTGGGAGCGCTGGATGCATTACCCATCGCGCTGCTGGTGTTGGGTATCGGCGTGAGCCTCGGCGGACCTACCGGGTATGCCATCAACCCCGCCCGTGACCTCGGTCCGCGGATCATGCACGCTCTTCTTCCCATAAAGAATAAAAGAGATGCCGACTGGGGATATGCGTGGGTGCCGGTATTGGGACCTGTTGCCGGGGGTATTCTGGCAGCATTGGCATTTAAGTACCTGTTGAATTAAAATCACTACCAGTTTAAATGATGTGAATAAAGCGCCGGTGGTTGCCCAATAAGATTGATATCAAATTTTAGAGATGGTTCAACTCTAGAACTTGCATTGTGAATCCGGAAAGATATTTGCCAGCCTTCATCACAAAACAGCAGAAGCGTATCGGTAGAGTTTTCTTTGAATGCTAAATCAATTATCCTTGTTGGTAATTTCAGCCGTGTAACTTTCGCAATTGGCTTCGTATGTTTAGAAGATTTATTCAAGGTCCCGTTCAGATTAAAGCCATATATTTCTGTCTTTCTTGTTCGTTTGATTATTTTGTAGAAGTCTTCATTACCCAGCAGATAACTTAACAATTTTGCGGGAACAGTTCCGACATTTGAGTTATCAAGGATTCTTAACTCATTCCTAAATGCATTTAAAACAGGCACATAACACCTCTGATGTTTATTTGTAAGACTACGCCATAATTGACTTTTTGCTTTTAATTCTCTTAGCTCAGTAAAACCGGGGCAATTGCCTGAAAATACGAAGTGTTACAAGAAAGCCCCAGCCAATCTCTTCCAAAATCAATTTTATCGGACAACCTTGAATGTTTTACCGCACTATGATTATTTTTTGCCGATAGCCCGATCTCCCAATTTTGTGTTTGTCGAGTAAGCAAAACATCCCGTACATCTCCCTTAATTCCACTGGAATCGGATACAACCCTTAGATTTAATACATCTGTGTCCGAAGATGGTACTATTAATCTTGGCTCCAATCCAGCGATATGATTAATGGCCGCTGCTGCTGCTTTTAGATAATTAGCTTGTTGATGAAGAGAAAAAAGAGTTAAAGCATCTTTCGGCAATCAAGTAGGAACTGTCATTTGAAAAGCTCGCGGCGGTGAATGAAGACAATATATCCCCGGCTGCCCGTAGCAAAGCGAATTCAAAAGCTTTGCCAGCCTCAGTCTGTGATAGCATTAGCAATAAACGATTTATTTATTTTGAAATCCTTACTGAAAATAAGAATCTCCTTAGAAGACTTGTCATTGCTCATTCCATATTTCCAGTTGGGGATAACAAATGGATGTCCGGAATACAGGTCCCGGATTTCCTCACAATCATTATACGACATAATCCAACGATCTCTCTCCCGTATTTCTTCAGCCAGGCCTTCATGATCGAAATCTTTATGGGCGTTTCCTTTTCGCCCATACAATGAACTTTTTATTAGATACGGAGGATCAAGGTAAGCAAACATGGAAGGGTGTTCTGCAAGCGAATGGATAAAATCTGACTTTTTAACAACAATGTTCGGATTAAAGAAATCTTTAAGCCTTTCAATAGAACTTTCTGTAAACCGTGGGTGTCCGGGAGACATACCTCCGGACAACGTAGATCCGGAGAAAGAAGAACGATTGAGCACATAGTAAACTGCTGCCCTTTCTATTTTAGAAGAAAATCCTGTTTGAGTTAGCTGAAGTTCATAAAACTTCTCTTTTGATAATGGAAAATAGCTTTCTACTTTCTCTGCTAATTCATTGGGATATTTTATAAGGCTTTGCCAGAATTCTACTAAAGGGTTGAAAATATCATATCCATAAACCTTCGTTCCTTTTGATGAAACAGAAAGCTCGATGGATCCTCCTCCAAAAAATGGGGATAAAAGATAATCCAACTTTTTTGGGAAAAACTGGGTTATAAATTCTACTCCCCGAGACTTCCCTCCGGGGTAGCGAAGTGGCGAACGAAAACTAATTTCACGCTCCAAATCCTGAATCTGATCTGAATCTTTGCCGGATGTGCCAGAAGTGAACTTTGATTTTTCCATTTTATTAAACTTAGCCTAAAGATAGCTACCCAAAAGGATTTAACTAAAAAAGTTAGCTGCTCTTCTCAAATTGTATATAAATAGTGAAAAAATGTGACTATTATAACTAAAAAAATTATCCGTAGTTTTTTATTCCCGTATAAAATGGCTGAAATAAGCAATCTCTTTTTTCATATCCATATATGGATATTTCTCCTTTAATGCTGCCGCCTTTTTAAGATGCGCCTGCAGGAACTGTTGATGTAAGGCCGATTCCGCATCAAAAGGGCGATGCTTTATTGCAGCATCCAGCTTCTGCAGCTCTTTTATCAACGGAAAGATTTCCGGGTCAATGCAGGCTTTCTGGAATTGTTCGGCTACATACCGGATAGCAGTTTCGTTTGGATGTATCATATCTTCTGCATAAAAGCGGTAATCTCTTAGCTCATCCATCACAATTTCGTATGCGGGGAAATAATGCAGGTTATCCAGCTTCTCTACCAAATGGTGCACGGCCTGAATAAGCACGGCCTTGCTGCGGTTGTTCTCTACAACACCATCACGTATATGCCTTACAGGGCTGATGGTAAAAATGATCTTAAGCTCCGGGTTCAGGAGCTGCAACCGGTACACCAGGTTACCAAATGCTGCTATGATCTCCTCAGGGACCAGTAATCTTTTTCTGAACCTTTCGCCAGGCATCTTATGACAATTGGCAACAATGAAATTGTCTTTTTCTTTTAGCTCATATACAAAAGCTGATCCCAGGGTAATAATAAGCCAGCCGGCTTCTTTTAAAAAACGATGGGCAGCCTGTATGGAAGTGTTTATATTTTCCAACCCCCTGCCGGCGTCCCTGTGCGAAAAATGGCTATGATGGTCCCAGCTATGCCAGCCGTCGTTGTGTTGAAACAGGTCCTTGTTTTCATATTCCCTGTTTTCAATCCAGGAGGTAATGGCTTTTACAATGCTTACCGGGTTGAAAATAATGCCATTGGGATTGACCAGGGTTTTGAATTTTGCATTCCCGAGAAATGCGCCGATATGTTCTGTAAAACAGGAGCCTGCCAGCAGTATTTTATCTGTATGCCGTATTTTATCCGGGAGTGGGGGCACCTGGAACCTGATCGTGAAATCCATCATACAAAAATACGATTCGCCATCAATATTGCTTCGCTGAGCGCCTGCTCGTTTATATTGGTTTTCATTCCAATACTTTCAAAATAATGTACCATCTCCACCGTGTCCATATTACCTACCAGCTCGTCATCCGCCATCGGACATCCGCCTATGCCGTTTATAGCGCCATCAAATCGCCGGCATCCTGCGTTGAACGCTGCCCGGATCTTTTCTACCCGGTTATCGGGAGAAGAGTGCAGATGCACACCAATCTCTGCATTGCGAAACTGGTCCACCAGGTGCCTCGTCATCCGCTGCACTTCTGCAGGGGTGGCCAGTCCTACCGTATCTGCAAGCGAAATAATATGTATACCCAGGTCTGTGATCTTTTTCACCCACTCATAAACCACTTCCTCATTATATGGATCGCCATAAGGGTTCCCGAAGCCCATGGAGATATAGATGACCAGCGTCCTCTTTTTCTGCATGCAAAGTTTCTGGATAGCGGTTACCCGTTGCAGTGATTCCTCAATGGTGCTGTTGGTATTACGTTGCTGAAAAGTAGGAGAAACAGAAAAAGGAAATCCCAGGCAGGCAATTTCTTCAAACTGAAGGGCTTCCTCTGCACCACGCTGGTTGGCAACGATAGCCAGCAGCCGGGTACCGGAGGCATTCAAATCAAGCTGCCGCAAAACGTCTGCTGTATCCGCCATTTGCGGAATGGCCCTGGGTGATACAAAGCTTCCGAAGTCAAGTGTGTCGAAGCCCACTTTCAGTAAGGTATTCAGGTAGGCAATCTTCTGCTGTGTAGGAATAAAATGTTTCCATCCCTGCATGGCATCTCGCGGACATTCGATGATCTTTACGTCGTGGTTTGTATGCATATATGCAATTTAAGGCTTTCTGTTTTACCGATTTACCGCAGTATCAACGGCTTTTGCCACACACAGGAATGGACAAAACGCCGGTAATGCCATGTTTCAAAAACCAGTCGGTAATTGTGGCCCCGGAACAGCGTATCGGTATCAGGCAACCTGTTTGCCGTTATGCCGGCAGTTGCCCGGAAGAAATGATACATTATTTTCAGCAAGGCCTTCTTCCAGCCGGCAGCATTATTATCCATGTTAAAATCTACAAATAACCAGTACCCGCCCCTTAATAACTGTTTGTGTAAAGAAGCAAATACTTCTGAAGCTGTTTCTTCCGTGAAATTGTCAAAAAGAAAAGGAGTAAGGACGATATCAAAATTGCCAGTGAAGGGCAAATTCTCAACAGACGACACAACGAATTCCACCTCTATATTGCTCAGCTTTCTTTTTCGGGCATGTCGGACCATTTTCAAAGAAGCGTCGGCATATAATATTTTTAATCTTTTTTTACCCAAACGGTCTATTGCTTCCAGTATTTTGCCCGTACCGCCACCCGCGATCAGGATATGATCATTGTCTCGTAAAAAAGGCAGCAGGCAGGTTTGCGACCTGGTCAAAGTATTACCGAAGATCACCCTTGATAAAGCGTCATAGCAGAAAGCCACACGATCATAGTTGTTGCCTGTCATTTCCGAAATTACTCAATTGCTTTAAAGTAACCCTACTTCTATAACAGGTACCCTATTCATTTCCAGCGATGGATCATTCAATCCTCTCATTTCGCCGCAATAATATCCTTACAATACTGCATACATCTATTTATCTCGGTTTGCGTATCCGCACCGTTATATTCATATTCAATATTAGCAGGTATATTCCATTGGTTATTCCTTACCAGTTCCAGTACTGCTTTAATAGGTGTGTCGCCTTCTCCAAAAGGAACATTATCACCCTGGTCTTTTTTTCTGTCCTTTATATGCAGGCATACAACCTTCCCGTGATTATTCCGGAGAAATGCAACCGGATCCAGGTTAGCTGCAACAAAATGTCCGATATCAAGGTTGATGCAGGTATAATGCGAACAGCCTTCCATGGCTTTCTCAAAGCTTTCCGGTGTTGAAAAATCATTCGGACGTCCCACGTTCGAATGGTTGTGCATACCCACCTTTATTTTGTATTGTTGTGCATAGGAATCTATCCGTTTCATGGAAGTGATAGTAGCGGAGGTGGTCAGCGTATCCGTACCCAGCGCCCGGGCTATTCTGAAAGCCAGGTCCACATCATGATCGGATGTATTATCATTCATATTGAAGCTGTATGCCTGTACTTTGATACCGGCAGCTGCAAATTGCTCACGTATCTTTTCAAACGCTTTCATGTTTGCTTTTTGCCGCCATTTTTCCAATGCAGCAATTTTTGCTTTTACTTCATCCTCGGTGCTGAACCGCGTCCACTGGTATTCACGGGGCTCAATATGACCCGCCCATACTTCAGCGCTGGTAATACCCAGTTCCTTCATCATCTGAATAGCATCCTCCCTGGAACGGTCGCGCATACTGTATGTTTGTATACCGAGGGTAAATGTATAAGGCTTACCTGGCTGACTAAAAGAAAGCATAGAGGGTAATACCGTACCCAAAGACCCTGCTAACATCATTTTGCTCCACGCTCTTCTGCTCATTTTGTTATCTGGCATTTCAACAGACTTTTATGAGGCATTAAGATAGACTATTTATCAACGGAGATCACATTTAATTTGCACAAAAAATATCTGCTTTTCCCGCCTACCCACCGTTCGATAGTTAAGACAGTCGAATATTCGGTCATTGACAACAATAATAACAACAAGGGTATTACGCATCTGTCGTGAATTGCTTTCAAATTAATGTGTACATTCGATCATTGACAACACATCACGACTTCATACACATCGTGAACGAGTTGTGAATTGCTTTCAAATTAATGTGTACATTCGATCATTGACAACTTTCGTTCTACGCTTATAACACGAACGGAAGTTGTGAATTGCTTTCAAATTAATGTGTACATTCGATCATTGACAACCGCAGATTTACCCTCTTCTTGGTAGTAGTTGTGAATTGCTTTCAAATTAATGTGTACATTCGATCATTGACAACTTATTGAAGATAATAGTGAGGGTGGTAATAGTTGTGAATTGCTTTCAAATTAATGTGTACATTCGATCATTGACAACGAAGAACAACAAACCTTATGGATAATGTAAGTTGTGAATTGCTTTCAAATTAATGTGTACATTCGATCATTGACAACCGTTGGCTGATTTTTAACCCATCTCGATATGTTGTGAATTGCTTTCAAATTAATGTGTACATTCGATCATTGACAACCCCAAAAAAGTATTTCCGCTCCATAACAGTGTTGTGAATTGCTTTCAAATTAATGTGTACATTCGATCATTGACAACTTCTGAACGAACCGGGTCAACATTTGAATAGTTGTGAATTGCTTTCAAATTAATGTGTACATTCGATCATTGACAACATTGTACAAATTATTTTCTTTTTCAGTGCAGTTGTGAATTGCTTTCAAATTAATGTGTACATTCGATCATTGACAACGCGAAAAGTTAGCAGCAATTGGAAACCTAGGTTGTGAATTGCTTTCAAATTAATGTGTACATTCGATCATTGACAACACAGATGAAGAGCTGACAGCACCATCCACAGTTGTGAATTGCTTTCAAATTAATGTGTACATTCGATCATTGACAACTGTACTGGCGGTGTGGATTGGTAAAGCTTCGTTGTGAATTGCTTTCAAATTAATGTGTACATTCGATCATTGACAACATGTCCTCTCTTATCAATGCGCTGAATGCCGTTGTGAATTGCTTTCAAATTAATGTGTACATTCGATCATTGACAACATATTGTTGAATGTATTTCAGCAACAGGAGTTGTGAATTGCTTTCAAATTAATGTGTACATTCGATCATTGACAACTGGGGAGTAGTGACACATGTGATAACCGATGTTGTGAATTGCTTTCAAATTAATGTGTACATTCGATCATTGACAACAAGCTATTCAGATCCATGACCGACCGGCGGGTTGTGAATTGCTTTCAAATTAATGTGTACATTCGATCATTGACAACAACCGGCATGCGCAATGCCTTCCCTTATCAGTTGTGAATTGCTTTCAAATTAATGTGTACATTCGATCATTGACAACTAGCCGGGTTGTAATAGATGAGCCAGGAGCGTTGTGAATTGCTTTCAAATTAATGTGTACATTCGATCATTGACAACTACGACACTTAAACCCCCACACACGACGCAGTTGTGAATTGCTTTCAAATTAATGTGTACATTCGATCATTGACAACCGGCAAACAACCAGGAGCCCGGGGGCAATTGTTGTGAATTGCTTTCAAATTAATGTGTACATTCGATCATTGACAACGGTATTACCGCAATGGAAAAGCTGATAGGGGTTGTGAATTGCTTTCAAATTAATGTGTACATTCGATCATTGACAACTGAAGCTGTTATTGAAGAACCAGTAAACGGGTTGTGAATTGCTTTCAAATTAATGTGTACATTCGATCATTGACAACTTTAACGTAGCGTTTGAAAGCGTAACTAAGTTGTGAATTGCTTTCAAATTAATGTGTACATTCGATCATTGACAACAATATAGAATTGTATTTAACAAACGCAGTTGTTGTGAATTGCTTTCAAATTAATGTGTACATTCGATCATTGACAACGATGAAGCGCGAAAAGCTGAACGCGATTTTGTTGTGAATTGCTTTCAAATTAATGTGTACATTCGATCATTGACAACAATATTACGACGTATATGACCGTGACAACAGTTGTGAATTGCTTTCAAATTAATGTGTACATTCGATCATTGACAACTCCGATAATTTTTTATCGCTTAACTCTGCTGTTGTGAATTGCTTTCAAATTAATGTGTACATTCGATCATTGACAACACTTGAAATGGAAATTATAAACGCATACGAGTTGTGAATTGCTTTCAAATTAATGTGTACATTCGATCATTGACAACTCGCCTACTATTGTGATAGCTTGAAAACCGGTTGTGAATTGCTTTCAAATTAATGTGTACATTCGATCATTGACAACTATAGTAAAATACATAATACAGAAATAGGGGTTGTGAATTGCTTTCAAATTAATGTGTACATTCGATCATTGACAACTCACAAACATAAAACATAAAGCGTATGGATGTTGTGAATTGCTTTCAAATTAATGTGTACATTCGATCATTGACAACCGGCGGCGTCCTGGATGCATTGAATCGCCAGGTTGTGAATTGCTTTCAAATTAATGTGTACATTCGATCATTGACAACTTATCTTTATATAACGTGAAAGTAAATACAGTTGTGAATTGCTTTCAAATTAATGTGTACATTCGATCATTGACAACATTTTAAAGCCAATACCGCCGGCTGAACTCGTTGTGAATTGCTTTCAAATTAATGTGTACATTCGATCATTGACAACAGGAACCGTACAATCGTCTGAAAAACAAGTTGTTGCAATGAAATTACGATCAAAAAAATGGGGACTGATCCCCATTTTTTTATTCCTGCTCTGAACAATGAGCTGCTTAGAAGAGCTCCAGTTGCTGCACAACAGGCGGTGTTTCTGTGGCTTCCCTACCCCTGAAGATCTCCATCATACCGAATTGCTTATCGGTGATGCACATAATGCCGATATGTCCTTTTTCCGGAAGGATCTTTTTCACTCCCCTGATATGCACATCCGCATTTTCCTTACTGGCACAATGCCGCATATAAATGCTGAACTGGAACATATTGAAGCCCTTGGCCATGATCTTTTTACGGAAGTCGGCATAGACTTTCCTGTCTTTTTTGGTCTCGGTAGGCAGATCGAAAAACACAAGTACCCACATGATACGATAGGCATTTAGTCGTTGAAACATAGGATTAATTTTGGGGGTCCTATTTGAAACATAGGAGTTTAGCAAAACCGCGGGTATATAATCTTCCGGCTCGTTCCCTCGTAACACCTTGCGAGGCTGGCGGTGGTACGCTGCACCGCATTCATCAGGGGGCTTTTAACCCTGTCGATCATTACATCCATTACCGGTATTTCCAATAAGGCTTTTTTCATGGAAGGGGTCATATCCAGGAAACGGCCATTGCTGCGGATAATAGCGCAAACAGTCTTATCAACGAACGGGCGATAGGGCTCCATGATATCGTCTGCCAGGCAATAAGCATTATACTGGTTGCGGTGATGAATACCCAGGGTAGGCAACAATCCGCTGGATGTCAGTCCCCTTGCAACCAGTGCCCTCAGAATGGCATAACCGTAATTCAACAGGTTATTGGGAGGAGGTCCATATCGTTCCCGGCGAAATTCCAGGAAGTCGGGAAAAACCCTCTTCCAGTAATAGGCTGCCGCTTTTGCTTCATGATTATCACTGTCGCCGCTCTTCACATCCCTGGCATATATGAGCATCTGCTTATAATCAGCCCTTTCCTGCTGCAGCAAAGCAGCCTGGTTGACGATCTTTGCAACAACGGTTTGTTGCCACAATTGTTTTCTTAAAGGTATTGACGCTTCAACCTGGGCCCGGAACTTCTGGCTTTGCAGGCTGTTTCCATCCAGGTTTAACAGCATTCCCGTAGGGTGATGTGTATGATCGCAGGTAATAACAGCGCTGTTGTGGTATAATAATTTCGCTAATGCCGCCTGGGTAATGGTGATCTGCTGGTGATCCAGTATCAGCAACCCAATATCCTCTATGGGCGTGGATTTTGTTTCGCCGGTATGCTCCATCTCTATCACCAGCTGCTCATTGGTAGTTTTGAGATAAGCAGGATTGCCGAAGTAAAGGGTTCGTTTGATCATACAACAGGCTTTGTACGATCAAACGCATTAATGATTTGTTTATTATATCACCATCCTCCTTCGCTGCCGCTCGTTACGTCCCAAAATAAACGCAGCTCTTTTCTTCAGAAATCACCATCCTTGAATTTTTATTCCGGACTTAAGACTATTTATTCATCAGATATCAATCTTATTTTCCGAATTTATTCTTTAGATGCACGATCTTTTCCAGGTACTCAACATCTACCATATCCTTAGTCCGCCCTGTGGATCTTTTATTCTGAATAAGATTATTGTAGTGAATAATAGGCAGTAATAGCCCGCCAATATCAGCATATATCCTGTTTTCTTTTGCTACGCCATATTTCACCCCGGATATATGCGTCATGAACTCTGTTTTATCGGGTTGTCTGTCACTACCGATGTGAAACTTTTGCGGATGCGAAAAATCCCATTCTCCAATAGTATTAATTCCTTCTTCATCGAACCCAAGTGAAGTTAACGCGCGCAGCAATAATTCCTTATTTTGATTATCGGGGCTTATCCAGATATCCATATCACCGGTTGACCGGTTATAACCATAGTAATTTACGGCATAGCCACCGATCAATATAAAGTCTACTCCATGCTGTAATAATGCCTGTAAGATGTCGTGGTGTTCTTTAAAAAAGATATTCATGGTGTTTAATCGAATTTAATTTTTCGGTCAGGTTTGTCCCCCTCTCCTTCTTCTTTCATTCCAAAAGCTGCCATTGAAAGCTCTTTCAGGTTTTTCAATAATTCTTCGGGAGTTAAGGATGCAAAATGCTCCAATTGATCATTTTCCATGGCTTCGAATGAATTGAATTTTTTTAGTACCCACTTCGTTTTTTTATATGCGACTTCCGGCTCCGATAAAATATTTTCCTGTTCTTTTATCTCGTTAGAAGGTTTTTTTTTTATGGAGGAGATGTTGCCTAATCTGTCTATGGAGAGTTTGATGCAGTTTCCTTTTATCATGATTGGTTTGTTGTCCTTATCAAACATACAATTATCATCTCTAAAATCTTGCAATCTTTCACTTTTACTATTTGTTCCATTCTCATTTTTAATTATTTCTGAAGAATTCGAATATGGAACAAAATGCGCTTCTTTATCAGTACAGCTAACAAATTTATAAACCCTTTTAATTTGATTATTACTCAAAGAGCTAAAGTCAAGATTACTGATGCCGTTCTGCTCACCTTTGATTGGTATGTATACTAAATCATTAGGCGATAGTATTATACAATTATCTGCATCATTTGTATCATTCTTTGCGGTTAATATTTTTTCCTTTTCTCCTTTAATTGCATCTCTAAGAGTAATTGTTTCGTAATCAATATTGCCGCTACTTTTAGTAATTTTAAAATGAAAATTTCCTCCTGTCTCTACCCATTTATGATTATTTGACTTTTTCTTTCCTACCGAGAATTTAAACGAAGCACTTTCAGCGATAGGTAGGTTTTTTACAGGGATTTTTCTGTTCCTATTAAATTCTTCTATTCCGTCTATTGAAAAAGCTCTATCTATATCATTGTCATTATTCTTTAAATGGAGTAATAAATCATTTCTTAACCTTAAATCGGCTACTTTATTGATTCTGTCTTTTACAGCATCTAAACTTGCTAAAGCTCCCGTTCCTGTTCTTATGGAAAGACTGGTAATAGGTTGTCTTTTTCTGTATTTTGTATTTACAACTTTAAAGTCAGTATATTCAATAGCGGCATCGTCAATAACAATTGGATTTTTGGATAAATATTTCTTAGCTTCTCCAACTTTACTATTATGCATCCCTAATATTTCTTTAACAGCATCTCTGATTCGTTCATCTTTTATTAAATCTGCTTTTCCTATGTTATCAATGATTTTTAATCTGTCATAATGCAAGGTTATTTCTGAACTTGGATTGTCTGTATGCAGCGGCTTTCTGATACTCCAATGTTTATTTTTCTCATTCTTTTGACTGATAAAAGCCTTAGCTGGTTTCCCATTCGCATTTAATCTCAGGGTTCCGCTTTCGTCATAATAACTTTCGTATTTATTGGATGACCTTGAAACCAATTTAAGATCGTTTTTAAATGAAACAATGCAGTGTTCGAGTGTTTCTAAAACTATTTTTTTATAATCTCTAATTGGTTTGTTGGAATAACTGTTTCCCCAATCCATATCAACAACCGAAGCCTTGTCGACGCCCTCTGTTTCGCTCAACCTGAATGAACCTGGTAACATATAAATCCATATTTTTTCATTTGGATTTTCCTTATCTGGCTCGTTATACATTATTTGCCTCTTTATTCCCGCTCTTTGTGCTTTTATCGCCCCGATTTTTTCTTTCCTTTTATTAGTAATTCCTGAATTGATATTATTGATGTACTGTACATGGTTTGCTGTACACAAAGCCACAATTAAGGCATCCAAAGCGTGATGCCGATGGTCTAACCTTTTTAATTCGAAATTTTTGTTTTGCTCCAAAATGTATTTGGTGTTTATATCAAAATATAGATGCCCGCTTTTAGAAGTTTCATACTTTCCAAAATCCTCGGACCTGTGAATTTTATTCAACCGTTCAAATCTTGGCGTTAACAGTTCTGTCCAAACATGATTAAATTTCCATTCTTTCTTAAGTATAGCTGTAATTGCTCCGGTAACGGGAAGCAGACTTTTTGAACGAAACTCTACTTCACCCTCCTCTCTCACCACATGACTAAGTAGTTCCATTGCTTTTCGGGCAATGTGTTTTGCATTGTTCATTTGGCTATCTGTAAAACCTGCAGGTACTTCTTTTGCAAGCAGAATAAATCTTTTTGCTGAACTGAATTGTTTTTTGACCAAATCAACATATTCGCCCTCGCTGATAAGTTTAAACGTTACATTCTTATTTAGCGTCTCATCAAAAATAGTATAGGTTTTTCCTCCATATTGAGCCATAAACCCCCTTCCGGTTCTATCCGATTTAAATCTGTTAATTACAGCTTCACAAACCACTTTATTGTTCAGTGAATTGTTTGTTACAGAAGCTCTTGACAACACATGGTCAATATTAAATTTATTTCCGTTGAATAAATCGCTTAGTTTTATCAATTCGCCTGAATATGGTGACCGGTAACCTTGTTCTATCCAAAGTTTATATTTTTCAAAATCTGTTTTGCTTATTTTTTGCTTTTTAAGAATAGTCTCTATATCGGCTTTGCTAAATTTGTCTTTATTCTTTGGGTAAAATTCTTTATCGGAATAGCTTATCGTTTTGGCTCCTTCTTCTACAATTTTCAGGCGCTCAAAATGGTCTTGGTTTCCTTTTTTCGCATTGTAAGGTGAATGATTTAAAAAATCCTCTAAAATATTTCTCAACCGCTCATTTTCCGCACGGCTATTTTTTTGTCGTTCTACGATTTCTTTCTTTTCCTGATTTGATTTTTGCAATTCTCTTGCTACTTCCAAATGAATTTCAGTGAAGAAATTTTTAGCCGAGGACCCATAAAATTCCCATATATCCGCTACTACTTTCATCGTTTCTTTTAACACTTTTTCGGCAACAGGGTTGTTTAAAGAGTGATGTTTTAATTCTTTGTTTATCCCATCTCTTATTTTTTGAGGGCTGTCCCAGTATTTTGCCTGTGCTAATTCCGAATGTCGTCCATAAATGAAATAAGAGGCCTGAGTCAAGTTGAGAAACTTCAAATCTTCGATTGAGTTAAAATCCCTAAACGTATTGAAAAGACCTTTAGGAAAAGGCAATTCGCCTGCCCTGACATTTACTTTGTTCTCAATTGTTTTACTATAATCAATGTCTTTTACAGTCCAGTCAATTTTATCAATCTTATTTAGAATTGCATTTGCTCTTTCGGGATATTTCTCCTGCCAATCCTCATCAAATTTTTTAAGCGTTAAAAAGCTATCTCCAACTCTCATTACTGAAAGCAATTTACGAAGCGCTTTAGCAGAATAAGAAGCATATTTTGATGGAAATTTGGGATAGTTCTCAAAGTCTTTGCATAGTTTTTCAAATACATCCGCTTCGATATTTACATCTTTAAAATATTTATAAAAAAAGTTTTGAATGCTTGTTTTACCAAATTTTGAATTGCTTCCATCCTTTATTTCGCTTACCTTTTTTCGGTCATTAATATTTACAGAATACAAATAATGCCACAGTTCAATTTCTTTTTTTTGTGACATGAAAGTATCAAAATCTTTGACCCCGCATCTTTTAAATCTGATTTCAAAACTTTTTCTGGTTTCGTTTCCTTTAAATTCTTCTTCTTCGGGATAATTCCAGAATATTTTTCGTTCCCCTTTTTTCCCTATATCCAAACCAAATTGCTTTTTACAGAAATCCAGAAAATCATTAATAGCAACAGTTGATCGGCTATTAAAATGTTCAAATAATGCCTGGTAGTGTTCGGCTTTAAAATATTGGGAAGTTATATCAATATTGGTGTCAGAATTTCCTTCTGCATCCTTTGCCTCTAACTGTATTAATTTAATATTATGGATTTTATCCCAAATTCTAAACTCCTGAAACAAAGGATGCGAAGCTGATACTGCTTTTTTGTAAACGGGAATTTCGAGAATTTCCCCGGTTGATGTATCTACTTCCTCTTTCCAATAATCAATTTCATATTTGCAATCGGATGCTTCAGATTTTTTTGATTTTAAAGGTCTTTGATACAGTAGTATATCTTCCACCAGTAAATGGGTAATTGCATTTTTGTTTTGCAATAAGGTTTTAGAATGATCTTCGTTATGTGGGTATAAAAGCTTAACACATTTCTCGAAAACAGATGTATCATCTAAAGTATTATGAAATCTTCTCTGAAGATTGACAATATCATTAAGTTCTTCTCTATAAAATTTTCTGTCAATGGTTTGAAAAAGTCCTCCGATAATTTTTGTTCTTTCACCTGTTTTAGCATCATTAATCAATACGTCATAAATTTTGGGCGAAATATAGTATTTGACATTCTTGGTTTCTTTGTTTATGTAGCCATTGTCTATATTAAATTTAATAGCATCTTTTTCTGTTTTCTTTTTTAGCAAAGTCCAGTCTTTGCTTCCTTCACTATTAAAATCAGGAACTTTAATACTTGGAATAACTGCTTCTGGTTGCCCTTTGTAATTGTATTTATTGGATATAACAAATAAATCTTGACCAATTTTTAGATTATCTTTTTTAGATTCGTCTTCTAACTTTTTACCCAAATCACTGTAAGATTTATTCCACTTCTCTTTTTTCTTTTCGTTTTTCCATCCGTTTGTGTAAATGAAATTGTAAATGTGTTTAAATTTTTTGTCGTCAATTTCTCTATGTTCAATTTTTGAAAGTGTGAGGTTGTACAAATCATTGATTTGATAAATAGTTTTTTCTTTTTCAATATTCCCAACGGTATCTAATTTTGAAATTTTTACAACCTCTTTTATATCACCTTTAAATGTTAACTGCTCTGTTGCATATTCTTTGTAAGTAAAGTTCTCGGCATCATTGAGAATGATTTCGTAGTAAATACCATCTTTATCAGTTTTCCTTTCCGAGCTTAATACTTTTAAATCTAAAGCTTCTTTAAGCTCATCAGCCTTCTCATTTTCATTTTCTATTTCATCGAGTTCTGTGCCTCTTTTTTGATTATAGCTTAATAGAACCCATGCCAACTCTTCCAAAGAGATTTTTTCTTTCAAGGCTTTCTGACGTAAATAATAAATTGTCCAGTCTTTTGGAACCCTTTTGCCTTTCTCGTTTTTAACATCAGGGTTCACCTTTTGTAAATCCGTAATCATTTCCTTAAATGCTGCTTCGAAGTAAAATGCATATTTGTTCTCACTATTTTTCGTGGGTAAATAAGCAATTTTCGGTTCAGTTTCCTCTTTGAACTGCCCGCATCTTTTATCATTCCGTTCAAAATCAATTTCTATTTTGTAGTGCTCAGGCAATGCTTCTAACAAATTCAAAACTAAATGCAAGCGGTCTCTTCTTAATAAATATCGCTCTTTGGTAATTCTTGCACGGTGCAATGACGTTCTATTTGCTGCGGCACTTGTGATTTTTTGTCCGGCATTAAATTTTGAAAACTCCTGACCGTCCATTGGAATAATCCGGGAACCAAGCCCGATCATTTTTAATATCCTTTTTTCACTATCTATTTCTATCAACGCCCATCCGACACTATTCGTCCCTAAATCCAATCCTAAAATTTTTTTCATATTTGCAACATTTATTTAAAAATTATTTTAATTTAGTACTCAATTTGAAAGCAATTCACAATAAGGATTATTCCGTTGTGAAAACATTTAGCGCCTCGGCTATCTCCGGGGCTTTTTTTATTCCCTCAAGTCTTCACACCTTAAATAACGGATCAGGGTTCACGGAAGTGGTATACAGGTAATGCAGACAACCGGGTCAAGTTGTTAAATTACGCAATTTTATAAATACGCTCCACAAAAAATGCCGGGCATTAAGCACGGCAGGATCGCCTCTTTTTATCAGGTGGTCATGAAAGAAAAAAGCCCTTGCTGTATCCAGCAAAGGCTTGTAATATTTTATTCCGTTATATTGGCTTGTACAAACTTTCTATACAGACAGAACGGGTGCAGATTCCGTATTCTTCAGCTTTACCGCGTATGTTCTTATTTGCTGCAGCACAGCGGATATTTCTTTTAACCTGGCTGCAGGTAACTGGCTGTACAGCTTGATCTCGTTTACAAAGTAAAGGTTGGCGTTAATGATCTCCCTGGCTGTTCTGCCGGAAAATACATTTACCAGCATGGATACAATCCCTTTTACGATCTGGTTATCACTATCGCTGGCATAATACACCTTCCCATCCACATACCTGGCTTCCAGCCATATTTTCGATCTTGTCGATTTCACCAGGGTCTCATCTGTTTTCTTTACCGCCCCTGAATTGCTGTTGCCCAGGCTGGCAATGTACCGGAAATAACTGAATTCGTTTTTAAGACTGTCGATCATGAGGTCAAATTCCTCAATAATTTTGTCCTGTACCTTGTTCAGATTCATAACTGTAAAAATTTAAGATGAACAATTCCGTTTATGATACGGCTTCCAGATGTACAAACAATTCTACCAAGCACTCTAAAATTACTCCCGGAAAAAACACAGCGGATGGTCTATGCTTTATAACCGCGGATTGATGCAATAACCTGGCGGTTTTTTGTAACAAAAATTGTAGTCTTCCGGTGCTGTAGCCAACCGCCATATATCAGGTCATACCTGAAAAACAAGAGCCAAACAAAGGTAATAAATAGCGCAATATAACCCGCCATTGAAAATATTTGCCAAATATCTCAACTAATTAACTATACATCAGTCCGTTATGATAAAAGGATCGCCTGGGGCGATCCTTTTATCATATATCCCTGCACTTCTATCCGTCAGCGAATCTGTCCTCTCGCTACTCCTGCAGGGAAATTTTTGGAATGAACATTTACATACAATGCATCTGATTTCAGCTTTGCCAGCTCCTCATCGCTCAGGTCAATTACCTTCAGTGTATCAAAATCGTCTTTGTTTTCACAAAGTGTAATATACACCGGGCCATTGCTTCCATCTGCACCGGTATGAATATGGGACATGGTAAGCTCATCACCTTCTCCCAGCCCGGATGCCGTAACTTTGGAATATAATTTTTTATTTGCAGTTACACGAATGATAGCCGTGCCTGTCACTTCCGGCTCTATGGGTGTCGGCGGATCTGTTACTTCATTGTCGCTGGAAAGGGCAATATCCATAGCAAGCTCAACAGTGGTATTCAACTGGGCCCTTGCTATGCCGGCAGGGGATGCCTGTGAATGAACGTTTAAATAAATTTCGTTTTCATCAGACTTCAAACTGTCTACCAGGCTCTGGCGGAGAGCGACCGTTCCTGAAGCATTGGGAGCGGTAAAGCTCATAGCCAGCGGCAGGATAACGGGGCCGGCAGTACCGGCATCACCAGCGTGCAGGTGAGACATGGTCAACACATCGTCTATTTCCAGTTGGGCAACAGCAAATTCATATTTCAGTGTGTTGTCACTCATGAGCGTCAGCTTGGCCGTGCCTGTAGCGGCATCATTAGATGCAGCAGGCACTTCGTTTTTTGCGCTCAATGCAAGATTCCATTCTTTCACAACCGTAGGCGCAGGTACTTCTACATCGTCGTCCTTACAGGAAAAGAATAAAACCGGCGCCGCGGCGATCAGTATTTTGCTTAAATGATTCATGGCAGAAGGTATTTGGTTCACTACCATAACTACACAATTTGTGCCATAACAGTTTAGTAATCACAATATTTAGTGAAAGTTGCCAATATGTCCGGAAGATCTTTTGCGCGTTTGACGCACACAAAAACGGTTCTCTTTTCTTTTCAGTTAATTCTATAAGGAACAAGGCTGTAATTTTGCGCGCTTAACAACAGATATCGGGAAGGCATGTTACGGTTACTGCATATGTATACGGCGGGGTTCAGGGGACTTACACAAGAGGCGTGGATGCTGTCGCTGGTGATGCTTATCAACCGGTCCGGCTCCATGGTATTGCCATTCCTGGGAGTGTATATGACAGATCACCTGCATTTCGGGCTGATCGACACCGGTATCGTGCTGAGCTTTTACGGGATCGGTTCGGTGGCAGGTTCCTTACTGGGAGGCTGGCTGACAGACAGGTATGGCGAATACAAGGTACAGTCGCTGAGTCTTTTTTTAAGCGCACCGCTGTTCCTGCTGATACCTTTGTTTGATACTGTTCATGGCATGGCTGCTATCATATGCCTGCAAAGCGTGGTCAGCGAAACTTTCCGCCCGGCAAATTCCGTGGCCATCACCAAGTATACCCAGCCCCATAATATTACCCGTGCTTTTTCGCTGAACAGGATGGCTATCAATCTCGGGTTTTCTATCGGCCCCGCACTGGGTGGCATTCTTTCCGCTATTTCCTATAACCTGCTGTTTGTTGTGAATGCGGTTGCGGCGCTGGCGGCAGGCATCATGTATGTACACTTTTTTAAGGAAAGGCATAAACGCTTTGTAAGCCGCCAGTCAGGAGAAACGGTTCATAACACGCGTCTCAAACGTTCGCCTTACCGGGATGGATTGTTTGTGCTGTTTTGCCTGTTCTGTGCGGTGTTCGCCATTTTCTTTTTCCAGTTTTTTAATACCATCCCGATATTCTATAAAGAAGTGGCCTGCCTGGATGCAGCCACCATCGGGTATATTTTAGGGTACAGCGGTTTTGTGATCGTAGCGGCGGAAATGCAACTGGTGAATGTAGTCCAGAAAAGACTGACGATTGCGCAGGCGTTACTTATCGGTTCCGTCGCCGTTGCTGTTTCGTACGGTATGCTTGCATATAGCCACCATATGATCATCCTGTTACTTTCCATGACCTTGCTGAGCCTTGGTGAAATATTGGTGCTGCCTTTCATTTCCACCCTTACGGCAATGCGTGCCAACAACAGCAATACCGGCGCTTATATGGGATTGAACGGAATGGCATTTTCTGTTTCCTTTATCATCACCCCGTTCCTGGGAACCCACATCGCAGATGGTTTTGGGTTCGACCGGTTATGGATTGTATCAGGCATTGTATTGTTTTCCATTGCCATCGCATTTTACTTTCTGGTGAAAAAAATGCACCGGCAGTAACAGACTGCTATTTTTATATTCACAGGACTTGCTCCTCCAAAAGCTACACCAATTGATGTGTCTGCTTGATCACACCCATCACAAAAACGCTTTGTACATGTCCTATGTTTTCCGCTTCGCTCAGCTTGTGCACATGAAAATGATAATAATCGTCCATGTTTTCTGCCACTACTTTCAGCATAAAATCAAAGTCGCCTGAAATATTGTAACATTCGATCACTTCATCCATTTCCATAATGGATTTGATAAATTTTGTTCCGGCAGTTTTATTATGCTGTTTTAAAGAAACATAACAAATCACCATGAGCCCTTTTTTCACTTTTGCCGGATCCAGCAGGGTGGCGTATTGCCTGATCACACCTGAAGATTCCATGCGTTTGATCCGCTCGTGTACAGGCGTGGTTGTCAGGTGTATAACATCTGCTATTTCCTTCACTGTATAGCGGGCATTCTGTTGCAGCAGCTTCAGAATGGCTAAATCCTTCTCATCCAGCACAATAGCCGTATTTTCTTTTGAACGGGCTTTTTCCATTTTGATACAGGCATTTATCCTACTAATATAAAAAAAATGGTGGTTTATTCTAAAAATATATTGTATTTTAATATTTTATGCTACAAACTTACCTTTGTGATCGTTTTTAAAACATCATATTTTCATTCATACAAATCATTATCAGTATGTCAACAATTTCAAAATCAATAGATTTCACCTTACCGAACAAGGTACGTGATCTCAGTCTTGCAGCATGGGGGCGTAAAGAGATCCGGCTGGCGGAAGCAGAAATGCCGGGCTTAATGGCCATTCGTGAAGAATATAAAGGACAGCAACCACTAAAAGGAGCACGTGTTGCCGGCTGCCTGCATATGACCATTCAAACAGCAGTGCTTATTGAAACACTGGTAGCATTAGGTGCCGAAGTAAAATGGAGCTCCTGCAATATCTTCTCAACACAGGACCATGCGGCGGCAGCTATCGCGGAAGCAGGCATCGGCGTATTTGCCTGGAAAGGACAAACCCAGGAAGAAGCAGACTGGTGTATTGAGCAGACCTTATTTTTCGGCAGCGAAGACCGTCCTTTGAATATGATACTGGACGATGGCGGCGACCTCACCAATATGGTTTTTGATAAATATCCCGAGCTGATCCAGCACGTGAAAGGATTGAGTGAAGAAACCACTACCGGCGTTCACAGGCTGTATGAGCGTATGCAGAAAGGTAGTTTGCCTGTTCCTGCCATCAATGTAAACGACTCCGTTACCAAATCCAAGTTTGACAACAAGTACGGATGTAAGGAAAGCCTGGTAGATGCTATCCGTCGTGCCACCGACGTAATGCTTGCCGGAAAGGTAGCGGTAGTAGGTGGCTATGGCGATGTAGGCAAAGGCTCTGCCGCTTCGCTGGCCGGAGCTGGCTGTCGTGTGATCGTTACCGAAATAGACCCTATTTGCGCATTGCAGGCCGCCATGGATGGCTTTGAAGTAAAGAAAATGGCGGATGCAGTAAAGGAAGCGGATATTGTTGTTACAGCCAGCGGATGCCGGGACCTGATCACAGGAGAACATTTCAGGCTGATGAAAGACAAAACCATCGTATGCAATATCGGGCACTTTGATATTGAAATTGATGTTGCCTGGTTGAATAAGAACTATGGTAATACCAAAGACACTGTTAAGCCGCAGGTAGACATTTACAATGTAGATGGTAAGGATATTATTCTTTTAGCAGAAGGTCGCCTGGTAAACCTGGGATGCGCCACGGGACACCCGAGCTTTGTGATGAGTAACTCATTCAGCAATCAGACTTTGGCACAGATCGAATTGTGGCTGCACCACAAAAACTACGAAAACAAAGTATATGTGTTACCCAAGCACCTGGATGAGAAGGTTGCAAGGCTGCACCTGAAAAAAATAGGTGTTGAGCTGGATGAATTAACAACTGCTCAATCCGACTACCTGGGCATTCCTAAAGATGGTCCATACAAGGCTGAACATTACAGGTACTAAAGACAGAGATTGTATAAATATTATAAGCCCGGTAATTTGCCGGGCTTTTTTTGTAGAAAGAGAGATCAGTTATTTAACTTTTTGATCTGCCGAATATCAACGATACAATAAACAAAACAATAAAAATGAAAAACAGGATCTTAGCTATTGAAGTTGCGCCGGCAGAAATGTTGCCGAAGCCAAAAATGCCTGCTACAATAGCTATAATTAAAAAGATAACAGCCCAACGTAACATAAAAGACAATTTGGTGAACAATTCTTTTTAAAGAGCCTTTTCCACAGATAAGATGATCTTTTCGTAAGTTTTACCAATATGAATATAATTTTTTATTTCCATAAAATCAAATGTTGCGCTCTCCGCTTGCGACGTTTTTAACTAATTTTATTATCATACATCAATTTCCTGCGAATGGAATGGCAATTAAAAACATTTCCGGAATTAACGAATGAGGAGCTTTATAAAATCATACAGCTACGCATAGACGTTTTTGTAGTAGAGCAGCAATGTGTTTTTCAGGACCTTGATAACAAAGATATCCTATCAAAGCACCTGTGTGCCTGGGATCGGGGAACGCTTGCTGCCTATTGCCGTATCGTCCCGCCGGGTATTTCCTATCCTGAAATGTCCATTGGAAGAATTGTGAATCACAAAGATTACAGGGGAGCAGGTGTGGGCAGGAAGCTTGTGCAACAGGCAATTGAAGCAGCTTATTTATCATATGGCAAATTTCCGATCAGGATCGGTGCCCAGTACTATTTAAAACGTTTTTACGAAAGCTTCGGATTTATTCAGCAAAGTGAAATTTACCTTGAAGATGGTATCGAACATATTCATATGATTCTTAGCTAACTAGCATTGGGATCATTTTTTCCTCTCTCTGCGTGCACCAAAAATGATAATATTTCCCTTCTTACGGCGTTTATAAAAACAATCCCAAACTATTTGAAAGCTTAAATCCGCTCTCATGAATATGAACATTTTTACAAAGGTTTGTAGCGCCATTTGTATAACAGCAGTGAGTCTGATATCTGCTAAATCCTATGGACAATACCGTTTCTTCGACAAACCTGTTTATGAAGTAGGCCTTACCGTTGGTCCGTCTAACCTGCTTGGAGACCTTGGAGGAAGACATGGCGTTGGCACCACATTTTTGAAAGACAACAACGTACAAATGACCCAATTGCTCAAGGGAGGATATTTTGCCGTTCGTCCCAGCGAGTTCTTCGGGCTTACACTTTCGGTAAACTTCACCACCCTGGAGGGAGCAGATAGTATAATTGTTGATAAAGGAGGTGCTGAAATAGCCCGCAAAAACAGGAACCTGTCCGTTAGCACCGCCATTAAGGAAGCTACGTTGACAGCAGAAATATATCCCACCGTTTTCCTGGAGCAGAGCGATAAGGAATTATGGAACAAATTCCGCCCATATGGTGTGATCGGTATCGGTGTATTCAACTTTAACCCCAGGGGTGAATATGTTGCTCCCGACGGAAGTACAAGAATGGTGGATCTTCAGCCGCTGAGAACAGAGGGGCAGGGAATGCCACAATACCCGGATAGAAAGCCATACAATCTGACCCAGATAAATATTCCCTATGGAGTAGGCGTACGTTACTACTTCAATGATAACCTGACTGCCGGGCTGGAAATTGTAAACAGGAAGACCTTTACAGATTATATTGACGACGTTGGAAGCACCTATATAGATGATGGCGATTTTGACAGTTATTTTGGTGCAGGTTCCACCACTGCAGAAATTGCCAAGCAAATGCATAACAAAACGCAGCAGGTAAGCCCCGGCGTTAGGTTGCAACCCTATAATGCAGGAGACAAAAGAGGAACTCCGGACAGAATGGATTCCTACTATGCCATTACACTGAAAGTAGGATATCGCTTTACATTCAATTCGGGAAACACACTTAAGTGCCCGGTTAGATTTTAATAAAAACCCTTTCTATGACAAAAAGATCTACTCATGTTAATTTAATCATCATAAGGACCATACTTATCCTGGGATTGATAATATACACGCTGATAGCAAATACCTTATAAAAAACAAAACAGCAAACCAGTAAACCCGGCAATTGCCGGGTTTACTGGTTTATATACCTGGTATACCCAATATTGAATAGCCCATATTCCCGTAATTTTGCGGAATGAAGATCATTCCATTGAGTGAAGGCAGCTTTACCATAGATCAATCAAAGCTGTTTGTTCCTTTCGACCTGGAAAAAGATAAGCTGGAAAAGCGTTCAACAGGAAGCCTTTTGGTTGAGATACAGCCCTTTGTGATCGTCACCTCCCGTGATGTCCTGCTGCTGGATACCGGGTTGGGGTTTGCAGGAAATACAGCTTTACAGCTATATGAGAACCTGCTTAAGAACGGAATTGATCCTTTTGACATTACCAGGGTACTTATGAGCCACCTGCATAAAGACCATGCGGGAGGTGTCAGCTTCAAGGATGATTTCGGCAACCGCCGTCTCACCTTTCCCAATG
>Ga0222429_100449_pt1 | contig 31293 bp, 29 predicted proteins | sample 1B50Ametagenome_FD_182475 | JGI IMG/M metagenome (GOLD analysis project Ga0222429, IMG submission 182475) | Enriched microbial communities from leaf-cutter ant dump, University of Wisconsin, Madison, United States - 1B50A (version 2) | ecosystem: Environmental > Terrestrial > Nest > Insects nest...
CTTCTCGCCCTGGTACTTCCAGTAGGCGTCCATGGTCAGGCGGAAGGGGTCTTCCCACTTGTCCCAGTCGTGGATCTTGATGCCCTCGTAGCGGTCGTACGGGAAGACCTTGTCCATGGGCTGGTAGCTAGTCTCCCAGGCCAGGCCGCGCGTCATCGCGGCGTAGCGTTCCTTGAGGCCGAGTTTCTTCTTGGTGACACGGGTGTCCATGCTTGTCTCCTGGTGTGCCGGGTGGGTTGTCAGTGCGACCAGCTCAGGGTGAGCTGGTCGTCGTCCTCGTCGATATGGCCCGAGAGCGTGACGAGGTTCACGTGGATCTGCTGCAGGTCATAGGGGCGGCCGGTCTGCTCCTCGATCGTGGCGCGCCGGATCGTGAGGCGGCCGGGCGCGTCGATCTTCACCAGCCCGGTCGGGTGGGTGGCGACGGCGGCGGGGTTGTCGGCCAGGATCGCGTCGATCACGGGGCGCGATTCCTCGTTGGCCTGGAAGGCGATGAAGACGTTGGAGACGGTGCTGGCGGCGGTGGTGGTCATGGCGTCGCTCCTTCTCACAGGTTCAGCCCGGCCTTGCGGGCGCGTGCGTCGAGCGCCCCGCGCACGGTGCGCAGCGCGGCGGCACCGGATGCGCCCAGCGCCAGTTCGGCGACGGGCGCGAGCGCAGCCTCGGCCTCGCCCGCATAGGCGGCATACCAGCCCGAAATCAGGCGGCGGTTGTCTTCGCTCTCTGCGGCGGCGGCCTTCACCACGGCGTCGATCCAGCGCGCGCTTTCGTCGTGCCACTCCGGCATGAAGGCCGTGAGCATGGCCACGGCCGTGGCGCCCTGCAGTGCCAGGTGCTCGTCCACGAACTGGCCATAGACCAGCGGGTACAGCAGGCCGTCAAGCGCCAGGTTCTGCGCCACGAACAACTCGAACGGGTCCTGCAGCACCAGCGTGTCTTCCACGCAGCGGCGCAGCGGCTGCCAGCGCGCGTCCTGCAGCCAGGCGTTCTTGCCGGCCTCCAGCACGCCGGGCTCGTCCAGCACCAGGCCCAGGCGCGTGAGGTACTGCGCCATGCCCAGGTGGTCCATGGCGTGGAACATGGCCGGGGCCGTGAAGGCCGTGCCATAGCCGCGCGAGCACACGGTGCAGTTGTTCATATTGCCGCCCCAGGCCACGTGGCGCAGCGGCATGAGCACGTCGCAGGCCTGGGCGCGCAGCGCGTCGGGCATCTTGCCCACGAGTCCGCGCGACTCGACGAACTGGTAGTTGGACTCCATTGCGTCCTGCTGGCGTGCACGCGCCATGGTCCAGGTGGCGTAGTAGTACTGGCGCGGGTCGCGCAGCGCGTCCCAGTCGGCCATGCGCACCGCCGTGCGGCCCGTGTCGAACAAGGCGAAGCCCGGCTCCCACGTGGGCCGGTAGTGGAAGTTCGCCGCGGGCTGCGCGCCCAGCGTGGCCTCCAGGTAGCGCGACGCGGGCTTGTCGCCCGTGTAGGCCGCCACGCGGTCGAAGGTCTGGCGCAGCGGCTGGATCTCGCGCGCTTGCAGGTCGATGTTCATGGGCTTGTGTCTCCAGGTGGTGGTTGTGTGGGATGTGGCGGGTCAGTCATCCAGGCGGTGCACGCGGTGCGCCGTGCAGAAAGCCTCGAAAGCCGGCGTGGGCAGCATCAGCTCCACCGACAGCTCGGGCCATCCGACCGAGAACGCAAACTCGACGAAGCCGTTGTCCCGCCGGCCCAGCACACGCACGAAACGCCTCGATAGATCGCAATCGGGCTGGATGGCTGGCGGGGTGGTTGCGGCGGTGCGGGGCATGGGTAATCTCCTGTCGGCTTTGCGACATCTTTCGCACGAGCCATGCCAGTTTGGAAAAATATCGATAAATCTAGGGTTTGCCCCTAAAAAAATACCCATCCAGGACCGTCGGTCCCTGTCTGAGCAGCATTGCCAGGCTTCTTTTGAATTCGTTGCTGCAACGCAGCATGATGTTTTGATAGGCCGACCGAAAAGGCAATTGATGAAATGATGAAATTCCTCCCTCGGGTCGATCCGAATAGATCGATGATTTAATTTATCGATACTTTCTCGATGCCTGTGCACGCTTTACCCCCCATGCCATCCGACGCCGATCTGCGCCGGCTGGTGCACTTTTCCACCGACGATGGAAGGATCTGGCTGTCGGATCAGCGCATGCTGCTGGTGCACGCCGCCGCCTTCCTGGCGCTGCGGCGCGAACTCGTGACAAGCCTGGGTGTTGCGCACACGCGCCGCCTGCTGATGCGCGCGGGCTACGCCTCGGGCGAACGCGATGCGCTGCTGGCGCGCCAGGTACGGCCTGACGCCTCGCTGTTCGACGCCTTCGCCGTCGGCCCGCAGCTGCACATGCTGGAAGGCGCGGTGCGCGTACAGCCGCGGGTGTTCGACATCGACGAGGCGGCCGGGCACTTTCACGGTATCTTCCAGTGGGATCACAGCTGGGAGGCCGAGGTGCACCAGCGCGCCTGGGGGCCGCAAAGCGAACCGGTGTGCTGGATGCTGCTGGGCTACGCCTCGGGCTACACCAGCGCGTTCTTCCGCCGCCCGACGCTCTTCAAGGAAGTGCAATGCACCGCCTGCGGCCATGCGCACTGCCTGATCGAGGGCCGCTTCGCGCACGAATGGCCCGACGGCGAGCAACTGGCGCGCGATTACGACCCCGACTCCATGCTGGTGCGCCTGGATGAACTGCAGTCCCAGGTGGATGCGCTGCGCACCCAGCTGCAGCCGATCGACGACCAGGGCCCACTGCTAGGCCGCTCGCGCGCCTTCAGCGATACCGTGGAACTGCTGCGCAAGGCCGCGCCGACGCAAGTCACGGTACTGCTCACGGGGGAGACCGGCGTAGGCAAGGAACGCTTTGCGCGCGCGCTGCACACCATGGGCCCGCGCGCCGACAAACCCTTCGTGGCCGTGAACTGCGCGGCGCTGCCGGCCGAACTGATCGAAAGCGAACTGTTCGGCGCCGAGAAAGGCGCCTACACCGGCGCCACGGCGGCGCGCGTGGGCCGCTTCGAACGCGCGCATGGCGGCACGCTGCTGCTCGATGAGCTTGGCGAGCTGCCGCTGCCCGCCCAGGCCAAGCTGCTGCGCGTGCTGCAGCAGGGCGAGGTGGAACGCCTGGGCGCGACGCAGGCGCGCAAGGTGGACGTGCGCGTGGTCGCCGCCACCAACGTCGATCTGGAGCAGGCCGTGGAGGAAGGGCGTTTTCGGCGCGACCTGCTTTACCGCCTGAACGTCTACCCGATCCGCATCCCGCCGCTGCGCGAACGGGTCGACGACATCGAGCCGCTCGCGGCACACCTGCTGCAACGCTACGCAGCAGCGCACGGCAAGCGCGTGGCCGGCTTCACCGACCTGGCCATGTCCGCCATGCGCCAGCATGCCTGGCCAGGCAATGTGCGCGAGCTGGAAAACCTCGTCGAGCGCGGCGTGATCCTCGCGCCGCAGGACGGCCTGGTGGATGCGTCCATGCTGTTTCCGGCTCCGGCGGCCGCTGCGACCCTCACCGTGAACGCGGCCGGCGAGCTGGAAACCACCGCGCAGCATGGGCAAAGCGCGGACCTGTACGACACGCTCCAGGCCAGCGGCCTGACGCTCGACGCCCTGGAGGACGCGCTGATCAGCGAAGCCGTGGCACGCGCCGGCGGCAACCTCGCCGCCGCGGCGCGCGCGCTCGGGTTGACCCGGCCGCAGCTCAGCTACCGGCTCTCGCGCCTGCGGGAGCGGCCGCACAACACCCAATAAACCAGCAGCGCCATGGCCAAACGCCCTTTTCTTTCCCTGATCACGCCGCACGGGAGCGACGCCGCCGAGCATGTCGCCGGCCACGGCAGCCCGTCGCGCACACTGATAGAGCAGACCTACGCCACGCTGCGCGACGACATTGTCGAAGGCCGCTTCGTGCCCGGCAGCAAGCTGCGCATCGAGCACCTGCGCACGCAGTACGGCATCGGCGCAGGAACGCTGCGCGAGGCGCTCACGCGGCTGGTGAGCGACGCGCTCGTGACCACCGAAGGACAGCGCGGGTTTCGCGTGGCGCCGATCGCACTCGAAGAACTCGAAGACCTGACGCAGTTGCGCGTGCGCATCGAGACCGACGCACTGCGCCAATCGATCCGCAGCGGCGCAGCGCAATGGCGTGAAACACTTGCGGCCGCCTACGCGGCCCTTTCGGCCGAGGAGCAGCCCATCGCCCTGCACCGCCGCCGCCAATGGGAACAACTGAACACGCGCTTTCACGAAGCACTGCTGTCGGGCTACGCATCTCCCTGGACGCTGCACGTGCTGCGCCTGCTCTCGCGCCACAGCGAACGCTACCGCTGCTACGCAATGGGCCTGCCTGGCAGCGTGCGCGACGTGCATACCGAACACGCCGAAATCTTCGACTACGCCATGGCCGGCCAGGAGGCCCGCGCCGCGCTGGCGCTAGAGGCGCACATCCGCGCCACGCCGGACCTGCTGATCCGTGCATTGCGCGAAGGGCGCATCCGCCTGCCCTAGCCCCCTTCTTGCGCCCGCCCCCAGCCGCGCGCAGTACACTGCCTGCGCATCCCGCCCCCGCGCACCACCATGCTCACAGCCCCGCCCCTGACACGCCGCCGCCGCTTCATCACGCGGCTGCGCCACTGCGGGCCGCCACAGCTACGCCGCTTGCCACCCCTGCGTCGTATCTGCCATTGCCGGAGCTGTGTCCATGGCCTTTGCCTTTTCCTTTCGTCCCAGACTCATAGACGCCCTCAAGGGCTATGACCGCACGCGCCTGATCGCCGACGTGGGCGCCGGCCTGACGGTAGCCGTCGTCGCGCTGCCGCTGGCCATGGCCTTTGCCATCGCCTCGGGGCTCAAGCCCGAGGCGGGCATCTTCACCACCATCGTCGCCGGCTTTCTGGTGGCGCTGCTAGGCGGCAGCCGCGTGCAGATCGGCGGGCCGGCCGGCGCCTTCATCGTCATCGTCTACGGCATCGTGCAGCGCTACGGCGTGGCCAACCTGATCATCGCCACCGCGCTGTCGGGCGTGCTGCTGTTCGCCATGGGGCTGCTGCGCCTGGGCACGCTGGTGCGCTTCATACCGGTGGCGGTCATCACCGGCTTCACCAACGGCATCGCGGTGCTGATCGCGCTGTCGCAGGTCAAGGACTTCCTGGGGCTGCGGGTCGCCCACATGCCGGCCGACTTCTTCGGCATCCTGGGCGCGCTGGGCGCGCACCTGGGCTCGCTCAACCCCTGGGCGCTGGGGCTGGCGCTGGGCGCGCTGGCGGTGATCGTGCTGTGGCAGCACTGGATGCCGTCGCTGGGCGCGCACGCGCCGTTCTCGGGCAAGCTCAACATGGTGCCCGGCGCCATCGTCGCGCTGGTGCTTTCGACCGCCGCCGTGGCGCTGTTCCAGCTGCCGGTGGAGACCATCGGCAGCCGCTTCGGCGGCATTCCGGCGCAGCTGCCGGCGTTTGCGCTGCCGGCGTTCAGCTGGGAGTCGGCGCGCTTCGTGCTGGTGCCGGCCATCACGCTGGCGCTGCTGGGCGCCATCGAATCGCTGCTGTGCGCGCGCGTGGCCGACGGCATCACCGGCGACCGGCACGACCCCAACCAGGAGCTGATGGCGCAGGGCGTGGCCAACTTCGTCGTGCCCTTCCTGGGCGGCATGCCGGCCACCGGCACCATCGCGCGCACCGTCACCAACATCAAGAGCGGCGCCACCAGTCCCGTGGCCGGCATGGTGCACGCGCTGGTGCTGCTGGTGGTGATTCTGGTGGCCGCGCCGCTGGCCAGCTCAATCCCGCTGGCCTGCCTGGCGGCGATCCTGATCCACGTGGCCTGGAACATGGGCGAATGGCGCGCCTTCGTGCACCTGCGCCGCTACCGCGCCACGTACCGCACCACGCTGCTGTCGGTGTTCCTGCTGACCGTCGTGTTCGACCTGACGGTGGCCGTGCAGGTGGGCATTCTGGCCGCCTGCGCTACCTTCATCTACCGCATGGCCGGACTCACCCGCGCCGAACCCATCGCCCTGCCCGCGCCGTCCGGCGCGCCGCAGCGGGTACAGGCCTGGCGCCTGTCGGGCGCGCTGTTCTTCGGCTCGGCCACGGCGCTGGAGGACGTGCACGCCGCCCTGCAAGGAGCACAGCAGGGCGATGCGCTGGTGCTGGACCTGGGCGGCGTGATCTACATGGACAGCACCGGCGCCGAAACCCTGGGCACGCTGCTGCACGACTGCCGCAAGCGCGGCCTGCGCGTGCTCGTCGCGGCGCTGGCAGGCCAGCCGCTGGACCTGGCGCGGCGCACCGGCCTGCACGCCAGCCTGGGGGCGGACGTCTACCCCGGCCTGGATGCGGCGCTGGCGGCAGCACAGGGCTAGGCAAAACGCCAAACGGGTTCTTGCGCCCGCCCTAACGCTGCCGCGCCTGCAGATACAAGCCCTCGACCTTCGGCACGTTCTTCTGCAATTCCTCGATGCGATCCGGCCCCGTGGGGTGGGTGGACAAGAACCCGATGCCGCCGTTGCCCGTGGCCTGGCCCATCTTCTGCCACAGCGTGACCGCCGCCTGCGGGTTGAAGCCGGCGCGCGCCGCCAGTTCCAGGCCGACCAGGTCGGCGTCGGTTTCGTCGCTGCGGCTGAACTTGAGCGTGAGCAGCTGCCCGCCCAGGCTGGCCGCCGCGTTGCCCAGGTCGCCCAGGCCCAGCAGTTGCGCGCCCAGGCGCAGCCCGAAGTTGGTGGCCTGCGTTTTCACCAGGCGCTCGCGTGCGTGCTCGCGCAGCGCGTGCGCCATTTCGTGGCCCATGACCATGGCCACCTCGTCGTCGCTCAGCTTGAGCTGGTCGAGGATGCCGGTATAGAAGGCGATCTTGCCGCCGGGCATGCAGAAGGCGTTGATCTGCTTGCTGCCGATCAGGTTGATCTCCCAGCGCCAGGCGCGCGCCCGCTCGTTCCACTGCAGGGCGTGCGGAATCAGGCGCTGGGCAATGGCGCGCAGGCGCTGCAGCTGCGGGTGGTCGCCCGGCGCCAGGGCGCGCTGGGCGCGCGCCTGTTCCAGCATCTGGCGGTATTGCTGGCCTGCCGCGTCTTCCAGGGTGGCGGCGGGCACCAGCTTGCGCATGGCCGATGCGTCGCCCACGTCCACCTGCGCCAGCGCCGGGCCGGCCACGGCGGCGCCTGCCGCCAGCAGAAAGCCGCGCCGCGCATTCCAGGACGCGGCCCTGGCCGCGCACAGGCGGCAGCCGGGGTGGATGGGCGATGGGGGAATCTGGTGCATGGCCGTCAGATAGGGGCAAAGCGGTATTTTTACAGCCCGCCCCGCCCAACCCGCCGCACACCCCCGCCCGCCATCAGGCGGGCACTTGCCGCTGCGCCTGCAATGGCGCCGGCTGAGCGCTGCGCAGCTCCGTCCACACCACCAGCAGCAGGCCGGCAATCACCCCCGCCAGCCCCAGCCAGGCCAGCGCCTGCTGGCGCTCGCCCACCACCCACACGGCCAGCATGAAGGCGGTGACCGGCTCGCCCAGCGCCAGCGTGACCCCGGTGGCGCCCGAGATATGGCGCAGCCCACTGGAAAACAGCAGATAGGCCACGCCCGTGCTGACCAGCCCCAAAAACAGCACCACGGTCCAGGCGCCAGCGCCCGCCCGCAGCGGCCCACCCAGCACCCAGGCCGCCGGTAGCGACAGCATTGCCGCGCTGGCAAACACCGCCAGGTTGGTGCGCGCCGGGCCCAGCGCCAGCACCAGGTGCTTGTTGACCAGCGTGTACATGGCGTAGCACAGCCCCGCCAGCAGGCACAGCGCCACGCCGGCAGCGCTCAGGTGCAGGCCACCGCCCTGGCCCAGCGCCATGGCGGCGGCGCCCGCCACGCTGACCAGCGTGCCCAGCCACCACAGCGCGGGCGGCAGGCGCCGCTGCTGCCAGGTTTGCAGCAGCCCGGCCCAGATCGGCCCGCTGCCAATGGCGATGGCCGTGCCCAGCGCCACGCCGCTGGCCTTGACGCCGGCAAAAAAGCACAGGTTGTAGACCGCGATGCAGCCCCCCGCCCAGGCGATGCGCGCCCAGGGCCAGGCCACGCCGCGCCAGGGCTGTCCGACGGTCAGCACGGCAAAGAAACCGCTGGCAATGGCCACGCGCAGCGCCCCCACCCAGTAGGGCGAGAGCGTGGTGGGCGCCAGGCTTTGCGCCGTACCGGTGGTGCCCCAGAGCATGGCGGCAAACAGCACCAGCGCAACGCCGCGTGCCGAGGAGTGGGAACTGTCGTTCATGCCCCGATGGTGCGCGTGCAGCGCGCCGGCAAATGTCGAGCAACGCTTGTTCTGCGGCCTGGAGAATGCGCCCCGGAAAGCTAATTGCCCTACCCCGCACGCAGCGCCCGCGCGCCCACGCCGCGCTCGCGCCTGAGCGCGTAGGCCAGCGCGCTGGCGCTGGCGTAGCCGCAGGCCAGCGCCGTGGTCTCCAGCGGCTGGCCGCGTGCCAGCAGCCGCGCGGCGTGGTCCAGGCGCAGCTCGCGCAGCCAGGCCTGGGGCGTGCGGCCGGTCAGCTCCAGCAGGCGCGCGTGAAAGCGCTGCGCGCTCAGGTGGCACAGCGCGGCCAGCCGGGCCGTGGGCCAGTCCTGGTGCAGCGCGGGCTGCACCTGCTGGCGCAGCCCGTCCAGGTCGATGCGCCGGCGCGCCAGCACGGCGGGCGCCTGCAGCACGGCCGCCACGCGCGCCGCCACGGCCTGCGGCGCCAGGGTGCGGGCACGCCAGGGCTCGGGCACGGCAAAGCGGCGCAGACGCGCCAGGCCGGGCTGGTCGGGCGCGTCGATCACCAGGATGCGCGCGCTGCGCTCGGCGCAGTAGCCGTGGCCGGCGCCCGCCGGTATGACGATGCCGCAGGCGCTGTCGACGAAGGCGGCGCGCCCGCCGATGTCCAGCTCCATGCAGCCGTCGAGCGCGTAGAGGATTTGCGCAAAGCCGTGCTCGTGCGCATGGTGCTCGCCGCTGTAGCGGCGCACCGAGCATTGCGCTTCGAAGTCGGGCTGGGCGTTGCGGCTCATGGCGCTATGGTAGCCACGCGCCGCATCGGGCAGCGCGCCCGCGTCGCCATAATCCGCACAGACTGCCGCACCCGCCATGCCCCGACAAACCCCGCCTGCCCGCCCGACGCCCGCCGCCACCGCGCCCCACCACGCCGTAGACCCCGCCGCCACCGCGCCGCGCCGCAGCTGGGCGGCCACGCTGCGCGTCTACCTGGAGCCAGCCAGCCTGCGCATGCTGGCGCTGGGGTTTGCGGCCGGCCTGCCGCTGCTGCTGGTGCTGGGCACGCTGTCGTTCTGGCTGCGCAAGGCCGGCGTGGACCGCTCCACCATCGGCTACATGAGCTGGGTGGGCCTGGCCTACGCGTTCAAGTGGGTGTGGTCGCCGCTCGTGGATCGGCTGCCGCTGCCCGTGCTGCACGGCCTGCTGGGGCGCAGGCGCAGCTGGCTGCTGCTGGCGCAGTGCCTGGTCATGGGCGGGCTGCTGGGCATGGCCTTCACCGACCCGCAGCAGAGCCTGGCGCGCATGGCCTGGTGCGCGCTGGCCGTGGCCTTCGGCTCGGCGACGCAGGACATCGCGCTCGACGCCTACCGCATCGAATCGGCCAGCGCCGAGCGCCAGGCCGCGCTGGCGGCCACCTACCAGACCGGCTACCGCATCGCCATGATCTGGGCCGGCGCGGGCGTGTTCTGGCTCGTCGCGCTGGCGCTGCGCACCGGCGGCGACGCCTACGCGCTGCCGGCCTGGCGCCTGGCCTACTGCGCGATGGCCGCCTCCATGCTGGTGGGCGTGGCCACCGTGCTGCTGTCGCCCGAACCCGCGGCGCGGCCCACGGCGCCCGCGCGCGACCTGGCGCAGTGGCTGCGCGAGGCGCTGGTGGCGCCGTTCGCCGACTTCCTCGGGCGCTACGGCGCGCACGCGGTGCTGATCCTGGCGCTGATCGGCATCTACCGCATCAGCGACGTGGTGATGGGCATCATGGCCAATCCGTTCTACGTGGACATGGGCTACAGCGAGGCCGAGGTGGCCCTGGTCAGCAAGATCTTCGGCGTGGTCATGACGCTGCTGGGCGCCTTCGTCGGCGGCGTGGTGTCGATGCGCATCGGCGTGATGCGCGTGCTCATGCTCGGCGCCGTGCTGTCGGCGGCCAGCAACCTGCTGTTCGCCTGGCTGGCGACGCGGGGCCACGACTTCACGGGGCTGGTGCTGGTGGTCAGCGCCGACAACCTGGCCGGCGGCATGGCCTCGGCGGCGTTCATCGCCTACCTGTCGAGCCTGACCAACGTCAACTACTCGGCCACGCAGTACGCGCTGTTCAGCTCGATGATGATGCTCGCGCCCAAGTGGCTGGCCGGGTTCTCGGGCGTGTTCGTCGACGCCTACGGCTACGCCAACTTCTTTTGCGCGACGGCGCTGCTGGGCGTGCCGGTGCTGCTGCTGGTGGCGCTGGCATCAAGAATAAAAACAGGCTCGAACCCTTTACAGTAGAGCGCAAACAGCTATCAAAACAGTTTTTCATTTACCCCGGCTTTACACCCCGGACAAGCAAACGAGACCGCCAGCACCGACTATGTCCCGCATGAACGCCCCAATCCTGATGATCGAAGACGACCTGCGCCTGGCGCAGATGGTGGCCGAATACCTGGGCCAGTCGGGCCTGCAGGTCACGCACATGGCCGACGCCGAAAGCGGCCTGGCGCGGCTGGCCGCGCCCGAGGGCGGCCAGCTGCCGGATCTGGTCATCCTCGACCTGATGCTGCCCGACATGGACGGGCTGGAGGTGTGCCGGCGCCTGCGCGCGCTGCCCGGCCCCGCCGCGCGCGTGCCGGTGCTGATGCTGACCGCCAAGGGCGACCCGATGGACCGCGTGATCGGCCTGGAGGTGGGCGCCGACGACTACCTGCCCAAGCCCTTCGAGCCGCGCGAGCTGCTGGCGCGCATCCGCGCCATTTTGCGGCGCAGCGAGGGCGGCGCCAGCGCCCCGCCGGTGGCCAACGTGCTGCGCTTCGGCGCGCTGGAGATCGACCGCGACGCGCGCAGCGTGAGCGTGGCCGGGCAGGCGGCGGAGCTGACCTCGTACCAGTTCGACCTGCTGGTGGCCATGGCCGAGCGCGCCGGGCGCGTGCTCACGCGCGACCAGATCATGGAGGCGGTGCGCGGGCGCGAGCTGGAGGCCTTCGACCGCTCCATCGACGTGCACATGGGCCGCATCCGCGCCGCCATCGAGGCCGACCCCAAGGCCCCGCGGCGCATCCTCACGGTGCGCGGCGTGGGCTACGTGTTCGCCAAGCAGCAAGACTAGGAGGCGGCCCCCATGTCCTGGCTCAGCCCCTTCTCCCGGCGCCTGTACCTGCGCATCTGGCTGGCCGTGGTCGGCGGCGTGCTGGTGTTTGCCTTCGCCATCGGCTTCGCCTGGCGCTGGGCAGCCGACCAGGCCGAACAGGCCCAGCAGCAGCAACCGCCCACGCGCGAGATCGTCATCACCGACGGGCAGGGGCGCACGCTGGTGGACGGCATGGGCGTGCGCCAGCGCGGCGACCCGAGCGAGCGCATCCGCTATCGCATCGAGACCGACGACGGCGCGGTCTACGAGATGCACCTGTCGCCGCGCACGCCGCGCATCCGCCCGGACGAACGCGGCCCGGCGTCCTGGTTCCGCCCGCCGCTGGGCTTTCTGTGGATGCTGACGCTGGTCGGCCTGGCCGTCACCGTGGGGGTGTTTCCCATCATCCGCCGGCTGCTGCAGCGCCTGGAGCAACTGCAGAAAAGCGTGCAGCGCTTCGGCGATGGCGACCTGTCGGTGCGCGCGCCCGAACAGGGCCAGGACGAGGTGGCCAATCTGGCGCGCCAGTTCAACGCGTCGGCCGCGCGCATCCAAACACTGGTGCAATCGCACAAGTCGCTGCTGGCCAACGCCTCGCACGAGCTGCGCTCGCCGCTGGCGCGCATCCGCATGGGGCTGGAGCTGCTGCCCGGGGGCCAGGCGGCGTCGGCCAGCCGCGCCGAGATCGAGCGCAACGTGACCGAGCTGGACGAGCTGGTCGAGGAAATCCTGCTCGCCAGCCGGCTGGACGCGGGCGCGGCCGACATCGGCGCGCTGGAGCCGGTGGAGCTGCTGGGCCTGGCCGCCGAGGAATGCGCGCGCGTGGACGCCGAGCTGCTGCTGCCCGCCGGCGCCGACGCCCCGCTGGAGCTGCCCGGCAACCCCCGGCTGCTGCGCCGCGCGCTGCGCAACCTGCTGGAGAACGCGCGCCGCTACAGCCAGGGCGCGATCACGCTGCACATCGGCCGCACCGGCGGCTGGGCCGAGCTGCAGGTGTGCGACCACGGCCCGGGCGTGCCGCCCGAGCAGCGCGAACGCATCTTCGAGCCCTTCTACCGCCTGCCCGGCGCCAGCGAACGCGCCGGCGGCGTGGGCCTGGGGCTGGCGCTGGTGCGCACCATCGCCCAGCGCCACGACGGCAGCGTGCACTGCACCGACCGCCCCGACGGCGCCCCCGGCGCCTGCTTCGTGCTGCGGCTGCCGCTGCAGGCCTGATACGGCCTTGCCTTCACCATCGAGCCGGTGCCGTTCGTGCAAGGCACGGCCGGCGTATGCGCCACAATAGGACAGCGCCCCCCACCGTTGACCGGCACCCCCTGATGCACACCCACGCCTACCACCCGCCCGCCCCGCCGCTGCAGGTCGCGCAATGGTTCAACACCCCCGAGCCGCTGACGTGGCAGTCGCTGCGCGGCAAGGTGGTCGTGCTGCACGCGTTCCAGATGCTCTGCCCGGGCTGCGTGGAGCACGGCATCCCGCAGGCGCGGCGCGTGCACGAGGCGTTCGACGCCGGGCAGGTACAGGTCGTGGGCCTGCACAGCGTGTTCGAGCACCACGCCGTGCAGGGCACGCCCGAGGCGCTGCAGGCCTTCATCCACGAATACCGGCTGCGCTTTCCCATCGCCCTGGACGCGCCCTCGGGCCGCACCAGCCCGATTCCGTGCACCATGCAGGCGCTGGCGCTGCAGGGCACGCCCAGCCTGGTCGTGCTCGACCGGCTGGGGCGCGTGCGCCTGCACCACTTCGGCCATCTGGACGACCTGCGCCTGGGCGCGCTGCTGGGCCAGCTGATCGACGAAGCCGCGCCCGCACCTGCGCCGTCATCCACGCCCGCACCCGCCGGCGGCTGCGACGCCAACGGCTGCCCCGCGCCATGAACGCCACCACTCCAGCCGCCACCGCCGCAGCGGGCACCACGGCCCCCATCGGCCGCATCCGCACCCTGCTGACCGGCCACGTCCAGCCCTACACCCGCGCGGGCAGCCGCAGCGCCATCGACAAGCAGCCGCGCGGCGGCCCGGTCGATCTGGGGCCGCTGGGCCTGCAAGGCGACGAGCAGGGCAGCCCCAGCGTGCACGGCGGGCCGGACAAGGCCGTGCACTGCTACGCCTGGCCGAACTACGCGCCCTGGCGCCAGGCGCTCGCCGGCCATGCGCTGGCGCTTGAACGCCTGGCCCGCCCCGGCGCCTTCGGCGAGAACTTCAGCCTGGACGGCATGGACGAACAAAGCGTGTGCATTGCCGACCAGTGGCGCGTCGGCGGCGCGGTGCTCGAAGTGACGCAGGGCCGCCAGCCCTGCTGGAAGCTCGACGACCGCTTCGGCGTGCCCGGCATGGCGCTGCGCGTGCAGGACAGCCTGCGCGCCGGCTGGTACCTGCGCGTGCTCGAACCCGGGCCGGTGCAGGCCGGCGACCGCGTGCACCTGCTGGCGCGCCCGCACCCGCACTGGAGCATCGCGCGCCTGCTGCGCGCCATTGCCACGCGCGACTGCACCCCCGCCACGCTGCAGGCCATTCTGGCGCTGCCGCTGCCGCCTTCCTGGCGCAAGCTGTTCACCCACCGGCTGGAAACAGGCCGCGTGGAGGACTGGGCGCCGCGCCTGGTGGGCCGGCACTGACCGGCGCGCGCGGCGCTACGGCGCGCGCATGGGCCAGCGCAGGGCCGACGCGCCGTTGATCACCCCCCCGGCCACCAGCGCCAGCGCGGCATACGCCAGGCCGCGCGCGAAACCCTGCTGCTGGCCGCCCTGGTGCAGCAGCCACGCCACCATGGGCGGGCCGGCGATCTGGCCCAGGCCGTAGGCGGCGGTGATCAGGCTGGCGAAGCTGTCGGCGGACGCCGGCCACAGGCGCCGCGCCTCCTGCAGGCCGTAGAAGGCGATGGCGGTGAACGGCAGGCCCAGCAGCAGGCTGCTGAGCGCGAACCCCGCCGCCGTCGGCCAAGCCAGGCCCACGCCGATGCCCAGCGCCTGCATCAGATAGCACGGCAGCATCAGCCAGCGCCGGTCCCAGCGCGCCGGCGCGCGCGTGCTCAACGCCGCGCCCAGCGTCACGCCGGCGCCGAACAGCGGCCAGAACAGATCCGGCCAGGGCGACCCGGCGGGCAGCGCGCCGCGTGCGATCACCGGCAAGAAAGTGGCCGTGACGATATAGCCCAGCCCCGCCAGCCCATAGGCCAGCGCGTGCAGCGCGCGCGCCAGCACGGAGGCTGCGGGCTGGCCGGCACCCTCGTCCGCACGGGCCGCGGACGCCGCGCCCGCCTGCGCCGCCTGCCCCCGCACCACCGGCCAGACCAGAACACACAACAGCACCGACAGCAGGCCGAACACCAGCCAGCCGCTGGCCGCGCGCCACTGCCCGGCCACCATGGCACTGGCCGCCAGGCCGGTCAGCACGATGCCCACGCCAGGGCCGCAGAAAATCAGCCCGCCCAACGCCGACCGGCCCAGCAGCGCCAGCCGCACCATGCACCAGGCCGACACGTTGAGCAGCACAAAGGCGCTGGCCACGCCCGCGCCAAAGCGCAGCAGCGGCCAGGCCGCCGGCCAGTGCAGCGCCATGGCCGCCGTCAGCAGCACCGTGGCCACCAGCCCGGCGCGCGCCAGCCGCGCCGGGTGCCAGCGCCGGTACCACGCGGGCGCCAGCCAGGGCAGCGCCATGCAGGCCAGCGCGCCCGCCAGATAGCCCACGTAGTTGGCCGTGGCCAGCCAGCTGCCCGCGGCGAGCGTGACCGTGCCGTCGTGCAGCATCATCGGCAGCAGCGGCGTGAAGGCGAAGCGCCCCACGCCCATGGCCACGGCCAGCGCCCACATGCCGGCCAGCGCCACGGCCAGGGGGCGCGTGCTCCAGTGCGTCGGAGACTCCATACAAATCCTTTTTTGAGATATATTTTCCATAAATCATCTCATATCTGGATTCATATGGACTTGGCAGCGCTGGAAATCTTTTGCGCCGTGGCGCGCGAGGGCAGCGTCACGCGCGCCGCCGAGCGCCTGGGCCGCGCCCAATCCAACGTCAGCACGCGGCTGCAGCAGCTGCAGGAGCAGCTGGGCGCCGAGCTGCTGGAGCGCGACGGCCGGGGCGTGCGCCTGACGGCCGCCGGCGGCACGCTGCTGGCCTACGCCGAGCGCCTGCTGGCGCTGGCCGAGGAGGCGCGCCAGGCGCTGCACCCGCAAGAGCCCGCCGGCCGCCTGCGCCTGGGCGCCATGGAGAGCACGGCGGCGGCGCGCCTGCCCGGCCCCCTGGCGCGGCTGCACGCCCGCTGGCCGGCGCTGCGGCTGGAGCTGCGCACCGGCTCGTCGCGCCGGCTGATCGACCAGGTGCTGGCCTGCGAGCTCGACTGCGCCCTGGCCGCCTGGCCGCCGCCGGGGCTGGACCCCGACGCCGCGCCGCTGCTGCAGCGCCTGCCGGTCTACGACGAGGCGCTGCTGCTGGCGCTGCCCGCCAGCCACCCGCCGGTGGCCGGCCCCGCCGACCTGCGTCTGCACCGCCTGGCGGCCTTCGACCGGGGCTGCAGCTACCGCGCCGCGGCCGAGCGCTGGATGGGCCAGGGCGGCGCCCGCGTCGAGGTGCTGGAGCTGGCCTCCTACCCCGCCATGCTGGCCTGCGTGGCCGCCGGGCACTGCGCCGCCGTGCTGCCGCGCAGCATGCGGGCGCTGCTGCAGCCCCCGCCCACGCTGCGCTGGGTGGAGCTGGGCGCCAGCAGCACCGAGCTCGTCGCCCGCGCCGGCTACGCCACGGCGGCGCTGCAGGTGCTGCGCCAGGAGCTGCTGGCGCAGCCCGGCGCTGTCGCCTGAGCGCCGCCGGCGCGCCCCCCTGGCCACGCCGCACAGCGCCCGGGTGGGCACAATCGCCGTACGCAGCCCACGAACATCCGCCCCACGGGAAGTGCCGCATGAACCTTTTCGTCTCCTTCAAATACCTGCTGGCGCTGGACGAGCAGCGCCACTTCGGCCGCGCCGCGCTGGCCTGCCACGTCACGCAGCCGGCGCTCTCCAACGCCTTGCGCGCGCTGGAGGAAAGCCTGGGCGTGGCCATCGTCACGCGCGGGCGCAGCTTTGCCGGCTTTACCACCGAGGGCGAGCGCGTGCTGGTCAGCGCGCGGCGCATGCTGCGCGAGCACGAGCTGCTGCAGCAGGAGCTGCAAAGCAGCGCCGGCTCGCCCAGCGGCGAGCTGCACATTGGCGCCGTGCCGATGTGCATGCCGGTCGCGGCGCGCTTCGTCGGCATGCTGCACGACCGGCACCCGGGCATCGTCTGCACGCTGCGCTCGATGAGCTCGCCCGAGCTGGAATCGGGCCTGGAGAACATGGTGCTGGACATGGCCATGGGCTACCCCGAGCGCCTGGAGGGCACGCGCGCGCCGCTGCGCGTGGTGCCCCAGTACACCGAGCATTACTTCTTGCTGCGCCGCGCCCGCCAGCCCTCGCCCGCGGGGCTGCACAAGGGCCCGGCCACGACGTGGGCCGAGGCCGCGGCGCTGCCGCTGTGCCTGCTGACGGGCGAGATGCACAACCGCACCATCGTCGACAACGCCTTCCGGCGCGCGCTGGTGCTGCCGCGCCCGGCGATCGAGACCAACTCCATCCTCACGCTGGCGCTGAGCGTGGTGGCGGGCCGGGTCAGCAGCGTCATGCCGGGGGCGCTGGTGGGGGCCGTGCAGGGCTACGGCGAGCTGGAGGCGCTGCCGCTGGTCGATCCCTTCATCGAGGTGCCGATCGCGCTGATGGTGCACGACAGTAACCGCCTGTCGCGCACGCTGGAGGCCGCGCTCGAATTCGCGCAGGGCGGCGAATGGCTGGCGCAGGCGGCGCAGCACGGCAACCTGTTCGGCAATTCCGGGCCGCCCGCCGCGGCCCCTGGCAAACCCTGATTTTTGCTTTGTATCGGTTCATCACGACAAAAAATTAGACCCCGCAACAGCGTTTGCAGAAACTCCCTGGAGCGCCACAGAGCGCATTTCAAAAAACCAAGGAGACACACATGTCCGCTGTACTGCAGCCCACGGGGCAGTCAACCGGCGTCGCCGGCTGGCTCGACAAGGAACGCACCATTGCCGGGCCCGGCTTCAACCGCTGGCTGGTGCCGCCGGCCGCCCTGGCCATCCATTTGTGCATCGGCATGGCCTACGGGTTCTCGGTGTTCTGGCTGCCGCTCTCGCGCGCCCTGGGCGTCGCGGCCGCGCAGACCTGCCCCAAGGACATGTCGCTGTTCGCCGAGCTGTTCGCCACCTCCTGCGACTGGCGCATCTCCAGCCTGGGCTGGATGTTCACGCTGTTCTTCGTGCTGCTGGGCTGCTCGGCGGCGCTGTGGGGCGGCTGGCTGGAGCGCGCCGGCCCGCGCAAGGCGGGCGTGGTGGCGGCGCTGTGCTGGTGCGGCGGGCTGGTGATCTCGGCGCTGGGCATCTACACCCACCAGCTGTGGCTGATGTGGCTGGGCTCGGGCGTGATCGGCGGCGTCGGCCTGGGGCTGGGCTACATCTCGCCCGTCTCGACGCTGATCAAGTGGTTCCCCGACCGGCGCGGCATGGCCACGGGCATGGCCATCATGGGCTTTGGCGGCGGCGCGATGATCGGCTCGCCGCTGGCGGCCGAGCTGATGAAGCTGTTCGCCACGCCCGCCAGCGTGGGCGTGGTGCAGACCTTTCTGACCATGGCGGCGATCTACTTCGTCTTCATGATGGCCGGCGCGCTGGGCTACCGCATCCCCGCCAGCAACTGGAAGCCCGCGGGCTGGACGCCGCCGGCCGCGCAGACCAGCAACGCCATGATCACGCAGCACCACGTGCACGTGAACAAGGTCTGGGGCATTCCGCAGTTCTGGCTGGTGTGGATGGCGCTGTGCATGAACGTGAGCGCCGGCATCGGCGTGATCGGCATGGCCAGCCCGATGCTGCAGGAGGTGTTCGGCGGCCACCTGATCGGGCTGGACAAGGCCTTTGGCCAGTTGGACAAGGCCCAGCTGGCCTCGATCGCGGCCATTGCCGCCGGCTTTACCGCGCTGCTGTCGCTGTTCAACATCGGCGGGCGCTTCGCCTGGGCCAGCGCCTCCGACCGGCTGGGGCGCAAGACCACCTATTCGGCGTTCTTCGTGCTGGGCGGCCTGCTGTACTTCAGCATCCCGGCCAGCGCCGCAGCGGGCAGCCAGCTGCTGTTCGTGGGCGCGGTGTGCATCATTTTGAGCATGTACGGCGGCTGCTTCTCCACCGTGCCAGCCTACCTGGCCGACCTGTTCGGCACGCAGTTCGTCGGCGCCATCCACGGCCGGCTGCTCACGGCCTGGGCCACGGCCGGCATCATCGGCCCGGTGGTGGTGAACTACATGCGCGAGTACCAGATCGGCCTGGGCCTGCCGCGCGCGCAGGTCTACAACCAGACCATGTACATCCTGATCGGCTTCCTGGTGGTCGGCCTGGTCTGCAACCTGCTGATCCGCCCGCTCAACCCCAAGTGGTTCATGAGCGCCGAGGAGCTGGCCCATGAAAAGCACCTGGCCCACGACCGCGCCGTGGTCAACGCCGTGGGCAGCGGCCCCGGCGCCGCCAGCGCCGCCCGCACGCCCACCGCCCTGGTGGCGCTGGCGTGGCTGGCGGTGGGCATTCCGCTGGCCTGGGGCATCTGGCGCACGCTGTCCAGCGCGGCCAAGTTCTTCCATTGAGCAACGCTGCGGCTTCTTGAATTGATAGCTGATTGCGCTTGATACACAACGAATTCAATATGAAAACTATCTGAATTCCTTGTTTTACCAGCGCAAACAGCTCTCTTTTCAGCAGGCCGCATAGATAACGACACAGGACCCCCACGATGACGACGAGCCTCCCCCCCGGCGCCGGCGCCGCGCCGCTTGACACGGCTGCTGCCCACGCCACGCTGCAGCACGTGCTGGCGCAGCTGGCCGGCGAACCCGGCGCGCTGCTGCCGATACTGCACGCGCTGCAGGACGCGCTGGGCTACGTGCCGCCCGACGCCGTGCCCGCCATTGCCGACGCGCTCAACGTCTCGCGCGCCGAGGTGCACGGCGTCATCAGCTACTACCACCACTTCCGCAGCGCCCCACCCACGCCGCACACGCTGCAGGTCTGCCGCGCCGAGGCCTGCCAGGCGCGCGGCGCCGAGGCCTTGCTGGCGCACGCGCGCACGCACCTGGGCTGCGGCGGCGCGCAGGCGCAGTCGGGCGACGGCGCGTTCACCGTGGAGGCCGTGTACTGCCTGGGCCTGTGCGCGTCGTCGCCCGCCGTCACGCTGGACGGGCAGGTGCACGCGCGCGTCACGCCGCAACAGCTGAACGCCCTGCTGGCCCAGGCCCGGGAGGCCGCATGACCACCGTGACCCTGTACGTCCCCCGCGACTCGGCCGCGCTGGCCGTGGGCGCCGACGCCGTGGCCCAGCGCATCGCGCAGGAGGCCCAGGCGCGCGGCCTGCCGGTGCACATCGTGCGCAACGGCTCGCGCGGCCTGTTCTGGCTGGAGCCGCTGGTGGAGGTGGCCACCCCGGCCGGGCGCGTCGCCTACGGGCCGGTGGCGCCGCACAACGTGGCCGGCCTGTTCGACGCCGGCTGGCTCGCCGGCGCCGCCCACCCGCTGTGCCACGGGCCCACCGGCGCCATCCCCTACCTGGCGCGCCAGCAGCGCCTGACGTTCGCGCGCATGGGCATGACCGATCCGCTGTCGCTCGCCGACTACCAGGCCTACGGCGGCTTCGACGGCCTGCGCAGTGCCATCGCCATGGCGCCGCAGGCCATCGTGCAGACGCTGATCGACTCGGGCCTGCGCGGGCGCGGCGGCGCGGCCTTTCCCGCCGGCATCAAGTGGCGGACGGTGGCCGCCGCGCAGGCGGCGCAGAAATACATCGTGTGCAACGCCGACGAGGGCGACTCGGGCACCTTCTCGGACCGCATGACCATGGAGGGCGACCCCTTCGTGCTGATCGAGGGCATGGCCATCGCCGCGCTGGCCGTGGGCGCCACGCGGGGCTACGTCTACGTGCGCTCGGAATACCCCCACGCCATCGCCACGCTGCAGGCCGCCATCGCGCTGGCCGAGGCGGGCGGCTTTCTGGGCGCCAGCGTGCTGGGCACGGGCCGGGCCTTTCACCTGCAGGTGCGCAAGGGCGCGGGCGCCTACGTGTGCGGCGAGGAGACGGCGCTGCTCGAGAGCATCGAGGGCAAGCGCGGCATCGTGCGCGCCAAGCCGCCGCTGCCCGCACTGGCGGGGCTGTTCGGCCAGCCGACGGTGATCAACAACGTCATCACGCTGGCCAGCGTGCCCATCATCCTGGCGCGCGGCGCGCAGTTCTACCGCGACTTCGGGGTGGGCCGCTCGCACGGTACGCTGCCCTTCCAGCTGGCCGGCAACGTCCTGCGCGGCGGGCTGGTGGAGACGGCCTTCGGCCTGACGCTGCGCGAATTGCTGTACGACTACGGCGGCGGCACGGCCACGGGCCGGCCCATCAAGGCGGTGCAGGTGGGCGGGCCGCTGGGCGCCTACCTGCCCGAGTCGCAGTGGGACGTGCCGCTGGACTACGAGGCCTACGCCGCCATCGGCGCCGGCATCGGCCACGGCGGCATCGTGGTGCACGACGACACGGCCGACCTGTCGCGCCTGGCGCGCTACGCCATGGAGTTCTGCGCGCTCGAATCGTGCGGCAAGTGCACGCCCTGCCGCATCGGCTCGACGCGCGGCGTCGAGGTGCTCGACCGCATCCACGCCAACACCAACCGCACGCAGCAGGCCGCGCTGCTGCGCGACCTGTGCGACACCATGGTGCACGGCTCGCTGTGCGCCATGGGCAGCATGACGCCGATTCCCGTCATGTCCGCCCTGCAGCATTTCCCCCAGGACTTCGGCCTTGCCGTGTCCGAAAGTACGGCCGCGTAGACGGCCCCCGGCCAGGAGAACCGCCCCATGCTCTGCCAACACACCGAAATCGACCACGGCACCCCGCCCAGCGCGTCCACCGAACTGGTGACGCTGGAGATCGACGGCGCGCCGGTCACCGTGCCGCGCGGCACCTCGCTGATGCGCGCCGCCGTGGACGCCGGCATCCAGGTACCCAAGCTGTGCGCCACCGACAGCCTGGAGCCGTTCGGCTCGTGCCGCCTGTGCCTGGTGGAGATCGAAGGCCGCAAGGGCTACCCGGCCTCGTGCACCACGCCAGCCGAGGCCGGCATGAAGGTGCGCACCCAAAGCCCCAGGCTGCAGGACCTGCGCAAGGGCGTGATGGAGCTGTACATCTCCGACCACCCGCTGGACTGCCTGACCTGCCCTTCCAACGGCGACTGCGAGCTGCAGACCCAGGCCGGCGTGGTGGGCCTACGCAACGTGCGCTACGGCTTCGAGGGGGCCAACCACTTCGACGCGCCGAAGGACGAATCCAACCCCTACTTCACCTACGACCCCGCCAAGTGCATCGTCTGCAACCGCTGCGTGCGCGCCTGCGACGAGGTACAGGGCACGTTCGCGCTGACCATTACCGGGCGCGGGTTCGAATCGCGCGTGACGGCGGGCCAGGGCGGCAGCTTCATGGAGTCCGACTGCGTCAGCTGCGGCGCCTGCGTGCAGGCCTGCCCCACGGCCACGCTGGAGGAAAAAAAGGTCATCGAACTGGGCGTGCCCGAGCACAGCGTGCTGACCACCTGCGCCTACTGCGGCGTGGGCTGCGGCTTCAAGGCCGAGATGAAGGGCAGCGAGGTCGTCCGCATGGTGCCGTGGAAGGACGGCAAGGCCAACGAGGGCCATTCGTGCGTGAAGGGCCGCTTTGCCTGGGGCTACGCCACGCACAAGGACCGCATCACCACGCCCATGGTGCGCGACAAGATCACCGACCCCTGGCGCGAGGTCGGCTGGGACGAGGCCCTGCAGCACGCGGCCACGGCGTTTCGGCGCATCCAGGCCGCGCACGGGCGCAACGCCATCGGCGGGCTGGTGTCCTCGCGCTGCACCAACGAGGAAGGCTACCTGGTGCAAAAACTGGTGCGCGCGGCGTTCGGCAACAACAACGTGGACACCTGCGCGCGCGTGTGCCATTCGCCCACGGGCTACGGCCTGGGCGTGACGCTGGGCACCTCGGCCGGCACGCAGACCTTCAAGTCGGTCGAGCAGGCCGACGTGATCATGGTCATCGGCGCCAACCCGACCGACGGCCACCCGGTGTTCGGCTCGCGCCTGAAGAAGCGCCTGCGCCAGGGCGCCAAGCTGATCGTGGCCGACCCGCGCCGCATCGAGCTGGTCAAGACGCCGCACGTGCGCGCCGCGCACCACCTGCAGCTGAGGCCCGGCACCAACGTGGCGCTGATCACCACGCTGGCGCACGTGGTCGTCACCGAAGGCCTGGTGAATGAAGCCTTCGTGGCCGAGCGCTGCGACACCCAGTCGTTCGCCGACTGGCGCGCCTTCGTCGCCCAGCCCGAGCACTCGCCCGAGGCCACCGAGGCCATCACCGGCGTGCCCGCCGCCGAGATGCGCGCCGCCGCGCGCCTGTACGCCACCGGCGGCAACGCCGCCATCTACTACGGCCTGGGCGTGACCGAGCACAGCCAGGGCTCGACCATGGTGATCGGCATCGCCAACCTGGCCATGGCCACCGGCAACCTGGGGCGCGAGGGCGTGGGCGTGAACCCGCTGCGCGGGCAGAACAACGTGCAGGGCTCGTGCGACATGGGCGCGTTTCCGCACGAGCTGCCGGGCTACCGCCACGTGGCCGACAGCACGGTGCGCGGCAGCTTCGAGGCCGCCTGGGGCGTGGCCATCGACCCCGAGCCGGGCCTGCGCATCCCGAACATGTTCGACGCCGCCGTGGCCGGCGAATTCAAGGGCCTGTACTGCCAGGGCGAGGACGTGGTGCAGTCCGACCCCAACACCCAGCACGTGGCGGCGGCGCTGATGGCCATGGAATGCGTGGTGGTGCAGGACATCTTCCTGAACGAAACCGCCAAGTACGCGCACGTCTTCCTGCCCGGCTCGTCGTTCCTGGAGAAGGACGGCACCTTCACCAACTCCGAGCGCCGCATCTCGCGCGTGCGCAAGGTCATGGCGCCGCTGGGCGGCTACGCCGACTGGGAGGTGACGGTGCTGCTGGCGCGCGCGCTGGGCTACGAGATGCCGTACGAGCACCCTTCGCAGATCATGGACGAGATCGCCGCGCTCACGCCCACCTTCGCGGGCGTGAGCTTTGCCAAGCTCGACGCCCTGGGCAGCGTGCAGTGGCCCTGCAACGAGCACACCCCGCCCGAGGGCACGGCCACCATGCACGCCGAGCGCTTCGTGCGCGGCAAGGGGCGCTTCCTGGTCACCAAGTACGTGGCCAGCGACGAAAAGGTCACGCGGCGCTTCCCGCTGCTGCTGACCACCGGGCGCATCCTGTCACAGTACAACGTGGGCGCGCAGACCCGGCGCACCGCCAACGTGCAGTGGCACGCCGAGGACGTGCTGGAGATCCACCCGCACGACGCGCAGGAGCGCGGCATCCGCGACGGCGACTGGGTCGGCATCCAGAGCCGCGCGGGCGACACCGTGCTGCGCGCCCAGGTGTCCGGGCGCATGCAGCCGGGCGTGGTCTACACTACCTTCCACTTCCCCGAATCGGGCGCCAACGTGATCACCACCGACAACTCCGACTGGGCCACCAACTGCCCCGAGTACAAGGTGACGGCGGTACAGGTCATGCCGGTGATGCAGCCGTCGGCCTGGCAGAAGGAGCGCCAGCGCTTCGACCAGGTGCAGCAGGCGCTGCTGGCCGAGCGCGCCACGCTGGCGCCAGCGCAGTAAGAAAGAAGGCCGGGCCCCATGCCACACGCCAAGAAGTTCCACCCCTTGCTGCACCCGCCCCAGTCCGTGGCCTTTTGCGAAGGCGCGCGCACGCTGCCGGTGCGCGGCGTGCGCGGCGGCCGCGACTACAGCGTGGACGACTGGGTGGCCGACGAGGTGCCCGTGGCGCTGGAGTACAACGGCATCTCGCACGCCGTGATGCTGGCCACGCCGCTGGACCTGGCCGACTTCGCCCTGGGCTTCTCGCTCAGCGAAGGCATCCTGCAGGACGCCGGCGAGCTGTACGACGTGGAGGAGGAGGCCTCCGCGCTGGGCATCACGCTGCACCTGTCGGTGGCCGCCGGCGCGTTCGCCCGCCTCAAGGAGCGGCGCCGCTCCATGACCGGGCGCACCGGCTGCGGCCTGTGCGGCACCGAAAGCCTGGCCCACGTGGCGCGCGCGCTGCCGCCGCTGCCCGACACCGCCCCGCTGGACCGCGCCGCCATCGCCCGCGCCATGTCGCAGTTCTGCGAGCTGCAGACGCTGCAGCAGGCCACCGGCGCGGTGCACGCCGCCGCCTGGTGCAGCGCCGACGGCGAGGTGCGCTGGCTGCGCGAGGACGTGGGCCGCCACAACGCGCTCGACAAGCTGATCGGCGCGCTGGCGCTCAACGGCATCGCCGCGGCGCAGGGCTTCATCGCCGTCACCAGCCGCGCCAGCTTCGAGATGGTGCAGAAAACCGTGGCCGCGGGCGTGCCGCTGCTGGCCGCCGTCTCCGCGCCCACGTCGTTCGCCGTCGCCACCGCCGAACGCGCCGGCCTGACGCTGGTGGGCTTTGCGCGCCAGCAGGACCTGGCCGTCTATTGCCGCCCCGAGCGCCTGGGCTGGAGCCCGCTGCACCCGAACCCCTTGAACCACCTGACGCCCCATGCACACTGATCCGCTGGTCAAGATGGCCAACCAAATCGCCGCCTTCTTCGAGGCCATGCCCGACCGCACCGAGGCGCTGGAGGGCCTGGCCCAGCACATCCGCAAGTTCTGGGTGCCCACCATGCGCCAGCGCTTCCTGGCGCTGGTGGACCAGGGCGGCGCGGGACTGCACCCCATGGTGCTGCAGGCGGTGCAGGCGCACCGGGCCATGCTGCAGTAGCGGGCTTCACGGGTCTTCATAATGGCCGCGGCGGCGCAGCCCGACGGCCGCCGCGACACGCAACACCCGCCAGAAGACCCGAGAGACCATGACCACCACCTCCCCCTTGCTGCAGCGCCTGGGCGTTGCCCTGCCCATCGTCCAGGGGCCGATGACCGGCTCCGACACCCCGCAACTGGCCGCCGCCGTCTCCAACGCCGGCGGCCTGGGCTTTCTGGGCTGCGGCATGCGCGCGCCCGCCGCCATGCTGGAGGCCGCCGCCGCCGTGCGCGCCGCCACCAGCCGCCCCTTCGGCATGAACCTGTTCGTGCTGCCCACGCCCCAGCCCGCCGCCGCCGAGGTGGACGCCGCCCTGGCCCGCCTGGCGCCGCTGTACGCGCGCTTCGGCCTGGCGGCGCAGGCCCCCGCGCGCTGGTGCGAGGACTTCGCCGCGCAGCTGGACGCGCTCGTCGCCGCGCGCCCGGCGGTGGCCAGCTTCACCTTCGGCATCCTGAGCGCGGCGCAGGTGCGCCGCGTCAAGAGCGAGGCCGGCAGCCTGGTGATCGGCGTGGCCACCACGGTGGCCGAGGCGCTGGCCTGGCAGGACGTGGGCGCGGACGCGGTGGTGGCCAGCGGCATGGAGGCCGGCGGCCACCGGGGCACCTTCCTGGCCCAGAGCGCCGACGACTGGGAGGCCAGCCAGGTCGGCACCATGGCGCTGGTGCCGGCCTGCGTGGACGCGCTCGCCATTCCGGTGATCGCCGCCGGCGGCATCGCCGACGCGCGCGGCGTGGCCGCGGCGCTGGCGCTGGGCGCGCAGGCGGCGCAGCTGGGCACGGCCTTCCTGGCCTGCCCGGAATCGGCCATCAGCGCCGCGCAGCGCGCCGCCATGGCGCGGGCGCAGGCGGGCGATACGCGCATCACGCGCGTGTTCTCGGGCCGCCCGGCGCGCGGCATCCAGAACCAGGCCATGCGCAGCCTGACCCCGCAGGCGGACGCGATTCCCGCCTACCCGATCCAGAACGCGCTGATGGGCCCGGTGCGCCGCGCCGCCGCGCAGGCGGGCGACGCGGACTACATCGCGCTATGGGCCGGCCAGGGCGTGGGCCTGGTGCGCGCGCGGCCGGCGGCCGAGCTGGTGCGGGCGCTGCTGCCTCAATGATTTGATAGCTGTTTGCGCTTATCGTAAGCCAACCTCAGATACAAAAATATCTGAATTTCCTGTTCTACAAGCGCAACCAGCTATGGTTTTTATTTACCACCAGCGCGTCTTGTCGCGCTGGTGGCGCTGGCGAAAGCGCAGGTAGACGTTGTCGTTGCCGTCGTGCTGCAGGCGCTCGAAGATCTCCAGCACGACGGCGCCCAGCGGGTGCAGGCCGCTCACGTCCTGCAGGCGCCAGCGCATGTTGCGCAACGTGTCGTCGGTGCCGGCGATGAAGGCGGTCAGCCCGTCGAACAGGCCCACGCGGCCGGTGTGCAGCGCCTGCAGCACCTCGGGCCGGTCGGCCGGGGCGTGGCCGCGCTGGCCGGCCAGCAGGCGCTCGGTCTCCTGCAGCTTGACGGTGTTGACCAGCAGCACCGCGCCCATGGCCAGGGCGCGCAGCGCCGGGTCGCGCGCGTGGTCGATGAAGCTGTCGCACGCGGCCACCAGCCAGCGCAGGTCCAGCTGCCGGCACAGGAAATCGGTCTGCGCCAGCCACATGCGCTCCAGCCGTGCGTAGTTGGCGGCGGCGTCGGCCTCGCGGCGAATCAGCACGATGAGCTGGGCGTGGCGGTACAGCAGCTCGCTGCGGCCAATGAATTCGCCGCGCACGCGCTGCAGGTGCTGCGCCAGGTCGTCGGCCGCGCCATGCGCGTACTGCGCCTCTTGTCCGGGTGCGCCCTGCACCAGTTGGCCGGCCAGCCGGCCCCAGTCCTCGTCGCCCAGTTCGTCGGCAAGCTGGCCCGCGCCCAGGCGGCGCTGGTGGCGGCTCCAGGAGAACCATTTTTCAAAGGCGGTCTTGCGGCGTTTCATGGTCGTGCGGCTTGGGGTTGGCGTGGTACCAGCGCAAAAAACGGCGGCGGCGCAGCAGCCAGCCCCGGCGCAGATAGGCCTGCGCCAGCTGCTCGGGCGCCAGCGGCGAGGCGGCGCGGAAATTCTGCCGCAGCTGCTCGGCCAGCGCCGCCTGCCCGGCCCCGGCGCCGGCCTGGCAGACGTGGCGCATCGCGCCGACCAGGCTGCGCGCCGCCTGCTGCGCCAGCGCCAGGCGCACGCCGGGGTGCTGCAGCTCGGGCCGGCCCGCCAGCGCCTGCGCCAGCGGCAGCAGGGCGGCGGACTGGTCCAGCGCCTTGGGCGTGGTCATGGTCGCCAGGATGCTGCTGCCGCGCTGGCGGTACGCCACCCAGGGGCGCGGTGCGTAGTAGCCGCTGCGCGCGCGCAGCGCCAGCAGCGGCATGGTGGCCATGTCCTCGAAGTAGCGCCCTTCCGGAAAGCGCAGGCCGCCCTCGGCGCCGCCCGCCGCGCCGGCCCACAGCGCGCGCCGCCCGATCTTGGACCAGGCGTGCAGCTGGCCGGTGGCCAGCATGCCGGCCAGCAGCTGGGCGCGGTCCGTGAGCAGCCGCCCGGCCGGGCCGTCGAAGCTGCGCCGGTGGCCTTCGCCGCGCAGCCGGTGCTTGAGCCGCGCGCGCTCGCGCCAGACCTGGAAGTCGCACAGCACCAGGTCGGGCGCGTGCGCCTGCACGACGGCGCGCAGGCCGGCCACGGCGCCGGGCAGCAGCTTGTCGTCGGAGTCGAGGAACCACAGGTAGTCGCCCGTGGCCGCGTCCATCAGCGTGTTGCGCGCCGCGCTCAGGCCGGCGTTGCGCGCGTGGCGCAGCAGCTGCAGCCGCCCCGGCCAGCGCGCGGCCAGCTGCTGCAGCAGATCCCAGGAGCCGTCGGTGGAGCAGTCGTCGAGCGCCAGCACCTGCACGCCGCCGCCGTCGCCGGGCAGCTGCCCGATGACCGACTCCAGGCATTCCTCCAGGTACGGCGCCACGTTGTACACCGGCACCAGCACGCTCAGCCAGGTCATGCCGGCGCCCCCGGGCCGGCTGCGCGCTCGACCCCGCGCAGCGCCGCCCACAGCACGGCGACGTAGAACACGAAGAACATGATGCCGCTGTTGTGGTTGAAGAAGGGTTGCGACATGCCGAACATCAGGTAGCACACGGGCACCAGGCTGCCCATGGCGCGCAGCGCCAGCGCGTCGTGCCAGGCGGCGCTGTCGTCGGGCCAGCGCCGCATGCGCCTGCGGCTGGGCCAGAACAGGCCCAGCACGTAGGCGAACAGCGCCGCCTGCAGCAGCACGCCGGGCAGGCCCATCTTGACCCAGACGTCCAGGAAGTCGTTGTGGATCTGCGGGTAGTGCACCAGCATGGCGCCGAAATCGCCGCTGGCCACGCGCCGGTGCATCTCGTGCACGAAGCCCTGCGCGCCCCAGCCCAGCCAGGGCTTTTGCTCGATCATCTGCGCGGCCAGCCGGTACTGGTCCAGGCGTATGCCCAGCGACGTGCCGTCGGCGTCGGCGCCGTAGTAGCCCTCGACCTCGGTCACGGCCAGGCCCACGCGCTCGTGCAGGCTGGGCGTGAGCGCCAGCACCGTGCCCAGCACGGCGAACGACAGCAGCGACAGCGCCAGCAGCCGGCCGAACACGCGCGGGCGCACCTGGCGCACCTGCAGCAGCAGCACCGGGTAGACCAGCAGCAGCGCCACCCAGCCGCCGCGCGACTGCGACAGCAGCGACGCCGTGACGCCCGCCGCCACGGCCAGCACCATCAGCGCCCGCCAGGGCCAGCCGCGCCGGCGCCAGTAGACCACCGCGCAGACGGCGGAAAAGCAGGCCAGCAGCAGCGCCAGGTTGCCCCACTGGATGGCGTTGGTGAAGCCCGTGGCGCGCTCCATGCCCTTGCCGCAGACCTGCCACAGGCCCAGCACGCCCATGCCCGCGCAGCCCAGCGGCAGGCCGGCCATGAAGGCCCGCGGGCGCGGCGGGCAGGCCAGCACGAACAGCAGGCAGGGCACGCCCAGCAGCCATTTGCTGCCCTTGTCCCAGCGCGCCATGCCGGCGTCCAGCGAGAGCATGAACCACATGCCGCCCATGGCCGCGAGCAGCAGCACCAGCCCCAGCGAGCCCGGGTCGGGCCGGCGCGCGAGCCAGCGCGGCGCGTAGAACAGCGCGCCCAGCAGCAGCAGCGCGGCGCCGTAGGAGTAGCCCGACGGCACCCAGACGGCCAGCGCCACCAGCAAGAAGGCGGCCAGCGAGGTCAGCCTGTGGGGCAGGTCATGGGCGTTGGTTGTTGTTGTTGCGATCGTCATCAATCCTGCGCGCTGGGCGCATCCTTTTCCAGCAGCGCGCGGTAGCGCTGCCACATCAATTGCCGTCCGTAGCCGTCGAAGGCCTGCCGGCGCGCCGCCTGCCCCAGCTGCGCGGCGCGCGGCGCGTCGCGCAGCAGCGCCTGCAGCGCATCGGCCAGCGCCTGCTCGTCGGCGTGCGGCACCAGCAGGCCGGTGCGACCGTGCTCGATCACCTCGCGCGCGCCCAGCACGTCGGTCGCCACGCAGGCGCAGCCGGCGGCCATGGCCTCGACCAGCGCCAGCGGCATGCCCTCCCAGTGCGTGCTGAGCACGAACAGCTGCGTGGCCGCCAGGCGCTGCGGCAGGTCGGCCACGCTGCCCAGAAAGCGCACCTGCTGCTGCAGGCCCAGCCGGGCCGCTTGCGCGGCGGCCTTGCGGCGCAGGCGCGCGCTGCCGGCGCCGGCCAGGTAGAGGGTGGGCGCGAGCCCGCGCGCGCGCAGCAGGGCGAGCGCCGCGATCAGCGTGGCGTGGTCTTTCTGTCGGGCAAAGCGCGAGGCCATCAGGATGGCCGCCTCGCGCTGCTCCCAGGGCGCCGGCGCGCTGGCGGCAAAGCGCTCCAGCGCGATGCCGTTGGGGATGGCGATGCACTTGGCGGGGTCGAACCCGCGCTCGACCAGCGCCGTGCGCACGCCCTCGGACACGCCGATGCTGGCCTGCGTGCGCGGCTGCAGCGCCAGCGCCTGCGCCAGGCGCCGGGGCGTGTAGCGCTCGCGCGTGTTGTGCTCCACGTGGAAGATGCGCGCCACGCCCTCGGCCACTGCCGCCTGGCGTCCCCAGATGTGGTCGCTGAAGCCGTGGGCGAAGACCGCGTCCGGGCGCCAGGCGCGGATGACGCGGCGCAGCTCCCACACCGTGAGCGCGTGCAGCCAGTTGGACACCACCTGCACCTGCAGGCCCTGGCTGCGCAGCTGCTGCACGCGCGCGGGCGTGGTGCCGCGCTTGCGCCGCAGCACCAGCAGCGCCTGCATGCCGGGCTCGCGCTGCGCGGCCAGGCACAGGTCGACCGCCACCTGGGTGGCGCCGGAAAATCCGCCGGTCACGAAATGCAGCACGCGCAGGGGCTGGGGCTCCTGCGCGTGCGCCGATGGCGTGGGGGTGTTCACCAAGTGCTAGCGGCTGCCGCCATGGCGGGCAGCCCTGGGGTCAGTGCCCCGTCTTGAAGACTTCGCCGGCCTTGAGCTTGTACAGCGTGCTGCAGTACGGGCATTCGGCCTGGCCGGTGTGCGCCACGTCCAGGTAGACGCGCGGGTGGCTGTTCCACAGCTTCATGTCCGCCAGCGGCGAGGGACAGTGCACGCCGCCCTGCGGGTTCAGGTCCTTGGCGAGCAATTCGACGACTGCTTGTGTCATGGTTCTTTCCCTCTCAGACCTTGGTCAGCCAGTGGGCGTACTTGGGGTTGCGGCCGTTCACGATGTCGAAGAACGCGCTCTGGATCTTCTCGGTAATGGGGCCGCGGCGGCCTTCGCCGATCTGGATGCGGTCGACCTCGCGGATCGGCGTGACCTCGGCGGCGGTGCCGGAGAAGAACACCTCGTCGGAGATGTACAGCTCGTCGCGCGTGATGCGCTTTTGCACCACTTCCAGGCCCAGATCCTGGCAGATGTGCAGCACGGTGTTGCGCGTGATGCCGTTCAAGGCGCCGGCCGACAGGTCGGGGGTGTATACCACGCCGTCCTTGACGACGAAGATGTTCTCGCCCGAGCCTTCGGAGACG
>Ga0222429_100454_pt1 | contig 30963 bp, 19 predicted proteins | sample 1B50Ametagenome_FD_182475 | JGI IMG/M metagenome (GOLD analysis project Ga0222429, IMG submission 182475) | Enriched microbial communities from leaf-cutter ant dump, University of Wisconsin, Madison, United States - 1B50A (version 2) | ecosystem: Environmental > Terrestrial > Nest > Insects nest...
CGCCGGTGGAGACCATCCAGTTGCACAGCACGCCGCGCAGGAAGATGGTGCACCAGCCCATCAGCCCGTACTGCGCGTAGCCCAGGGTGCGCGCCTCGCCGATGTGGCCGATCTTCTGCCCGATCTCATTGGGCGGCACGGAAAAGCCGTAGGTGAAGATGAAGGCCATCATCGCCGCCACCGTCAGCGCGCCCAGGAAGTTGCCCAGGAACACCAGCGCCCAGTTGCGCGCGATGCCGCCGATGCTGGCGCCCGGGCGCCCGTCCAGCCAGGCCAGCGGCGTGAGCATGAACACGCCGGTGAGCAGGTCGAAGCCCAGCAGGTAGAGCATGCACACGCCCACCGGAAACAGCAGCGCGCCGACCAGCGCCGAGCCGCTCATCACCGTGGCCGTGACGGCGAACACCGCCGCCAGCGCCAGGATGGCGCCGGCCATGTAGGCGCGGATCAGCGTGTCGCGCGTGGACATGTGGATCTTGGCTTCGCCGGTATCGACCATCTTGGTGACGAATTCGGCGGGGGAGAGGTAGGCCATGGTGACAAGCTCCTGGAGCTGAAAAATAACGGACGCAGGGCCTAACGCAAGCGGCGTGCCAGGTGCGCAGGGGTGGCGTGGTTTTTGCGTGCCTCCAGGCCATGGACGAACAACTCCGCATCGTGGTGGTGGCTCCCGACCTGGCCCCCTCCGACCCCAGCGACGAGCGTGCCGTGCGCCAGGCCGAGCGCTCGCGCACATTGCGCATCGGCCTGCTGGAGCATGGCCTCAACCTCGTGGCCGTGCTGCCGGCCGACCCGCTGCTGGACGCGCACCTGGCGCAGCTGCAGCCCGACCTGGTGATCGTGGACGCCGAGAGCGAAGCGCGCGACACGCTGGAGCATGTGGTGCTGGCTACGCGCGAGGCGCCCCGGCCCATCGTGCTGTTTACCGATGACGAGGACACGGCCCACGTCCAGGACGCCATGGCCGCCGGTGTCGCGGCCTACGTCGTCGCGGGGCTGGCGCCGCAGCGCATACGCCCCATTCTGGAAGTGGCGCTGGCCCGCTTTGCCCACGAACAGGCACTGCGCACCGAGCTGGTGCAGGCGCGCACTGCGCTGCAGGAGCGCAAGGTCATCGACCGCGCCAAGGGCCTGCTGATGCAGCGCCAGGCCATTACCGAGCAAGAGGCCTATGACCGGCTGCGCCGCGCCGCGATGGACCGGGGCCTGCGCCTGGCCGACGTGGCCCAGCGCATGCTGGACGCGGCCGACCTGCTGGGCTGAAAGCCTTGCTGGCATGCCTCTTGCGTTAATCCCGGCAGGCCAACGCAGGTCTGCCCAGCGCGCTTTCAACGGCGAAAGCAGTGCACCCCCAGGACAAAGGCGTCCTCACGCACCGGTATCCACCGAGTGGCGTGAGGACGCTTTTTTTTGACCCGGTTTTTACCCACAGCCAAGGACAAGCCATGACAGAACTGCCCACCACCACTGCCGCCGCCCACACGGCCAGCCCCGCCGGCCTGCCCCGGCGCAGGCTGCTGCAGGCCGCCGCCGTCGGCGTGGCCGGGGTCAGCCCCGCGCTGCGCGCCCTGGTGCATGCCCAGGGCTCGGACGCGCCCGAGAAAAAAGAGGTCAGGATCGGCTTCATCCCGCTGACCGACTGCGCCAGCGTGGTCATGGCCTCGGTGCTGGGCCTGGACAGGAAACATGGCGTGACCATCGTCCCCAGCAAGGAGGCCAGCTGGGCGGGCGTGCGCGACAAGCTGGTCAATGGCGAACTCGACTTTGCCCATGTGCTCTACGGCCTGGTCTACGGCGTGCACCTGGGCACGGCGGGGCCGAAGAAGGACATGGCCGTGCTCATGGGCCTGAACCACAACGGCCAGGCGATCACGCTATCGAAGTCCCTGGCCGGCAAGGGCGCGGTGGACGGTCCATCCCTTGCGGCGCTGATGGCCAGGGAGAAGCGCGAATACACCTTTGCCGGCACCTTCCCCACGGGCACGCACACCATGTGGATGCACTACTGGCTGGCGGCGGCGGACATCAACCCGCTGTCGGACGCCAGGCTGATCACCGTGCCGCCGCCGCAGATGGTGGCCAACATGCGCGTGGGCAACATGGACGGTTTCTGCGTGGGCGAACCCTGGAACCAGCGCGCCATCATGGACGGCATCGGCATCACGGCCAACACCACGCAGGACATCTGGCGCGATCACCCCGAGAAGGTGCTTGGCACCACGGCCGACTTCGTGAAGAAGCACCCCAACACCACGCGCGCCGTGATGATGGCGGTGCTGGAAGCCAGCCAGTGGATCGACGCAAGCCTGTCGAACAAGATGAAGATGGCCGAGACCATTGCCGGCAAGGCCTACGTCAACACCAGTGTGGATGCCATCAACCAGCGCATCCTGGGCCGCTACCAGAACGGCCTGGGCAGGAGCTGGGACGACCCCCACCACATGAAGTTCTTTGGCGATGGCGCGGTCAACTTCCCCTACCTGTCGGACGGCATGTGGTTCCTGACGCAGCACAAGCGCTGGGGCCTGCTCAAGAGCCACCCGGACTACCTGGCCGTCGCCCGGCAGGTGAACCAGGTGGAGCTGTACCAGTCGGTCGCCAGCGCGATGAAGATCAGCGTGCCCAAGGAGGCGATGCGCACGAGCACGCTGATCGACGGCGTGGTGTGGGACGGCAGGAACCCCGCCCAGTACGCCGATGGTTTCAAGATCAAGGCCTGAGAAGGCACGTCCCGCTTTTGACCCGAGAGGAGATCACCATGGTCAGTGCCGTTTTCCATGCCCCGCTGGATTCCCAGCCGGATAATGTAAAAACAATAGCTGATTGCGCTTTACCAGTAAGCGGTACAGCCCAAAAACACTTAAAAACCACCTCGGCCCAGCCCCCGCGCCGCCGGGTCGCGCTCGCGCGCCGCTTCTGGTCAACCGTGCTGCCGCCGCTGCTGGGCCTTGCGCTGCTCGTCGGCCTGTGGGCGCTGGTGGCAGCCAGCACGGGCGGCAGCATCCCCACGCCGCACGCCACCTGGCTGCAGGCGCTGGAGGTGTTTGCCGACCCCTTCTACCGCAACGGCCCCAACGACCAGGGCGTGGGTTGGAACATCCTGGCCAGCCTGCAGCGCGTGGCCGTGGGCTTTGGCCTGGCGGCGCTGGTGGGCATTCCAGCGGGCTTTGTCATTGGGCGCTTTGCGTTTCTGGCGCGCATGTTCAATCCGCTCATCAGCCTGCTGCGGCCGGTGTCGCCGCTGGCTTGGCTGCCCATTGGCCTGTTGGTGTTCAAGGGCGCGAGCCCGGCCGCCATCTGGACCATTTTCATCTGCTCCATCTGGCCCATGGTCATCAACACCGCCGCGGGCGTGCAGCGCGTGCCGCAGGACTACCTGAACGTGGCGCGCGTGCTGCAGCTTTCCGAATGGAAGGTGCTCACCACGATTTTGTTCCCATCGGTGCTGCCCTACATGCTGACCGGCGTGCGCCTGGCCGTGGGCACGGCCTGGCTGGTGATCGTGGCCGCCGAGATGCTGACCGGCGGCGTGGGCATCGGCTTCTGGGTATGGGACGAGTGGAACAACCTCAACGTCAAGAACATCCTCATCGCCATCTTCGTGATCGGCATCGTCGGGCTGCTGCTCGAACTCGCCCTGGTCAAGCTGGCCACGGCCTTCACGTTTGAAGAGGTGAAATCATGAACATGTCTACCCATCCCTCGCTGTCCTCGAAGTTCATCGAAATCCAGGGCGTGGAGCAGACTTTCCGCACCGCCAAGGGCGTCTTTCCGGCGCTCAAGGATGTGAACCTGACCATCGCCAAGGGCGAGTTCGTGGCCCTTATCGGCCACTCGGGCTGCGGCAAGAGCACACTGCTCAACCTGATCGCTGGGCTGACGGAGCCCACCAGCGGCGCGCTGCTGTGCGCCAACAAGGAGATCAAGGGCCCCGGCCCCGAGCGCGCCGTGGTGTTCCAGAACCATTCGCTGCTGCCCTGGCTGACCTGCGAAGGCAACGTCCACCTGGCCGTGGAGCGCGTCTTCGGCGCCAAGGAAAGCCGTCAGCAGTTGCGCGCGCGCACCGACGCGGCCCTGGCCCTGGTGGGCCTCACGCACGCAGGCCAGAAGCGCCCGGGCGAAATCTCCGGCGGCATGAAGCAGCGCGTGGGCATCGCCCGGGCGCTGTCCATGGAGCCCCAGGTGCTGCTGATGGACGAGCCCTTCGGCGCGCTCGACGCCCTTACCCGCGCCAGGCTGCAGGACGAACTGCTGGACATCGTGGCGCGCACGCACAGCACCGTGGTCATGGTGACGCACGACGTGGACGAGGCCGTGCTGCTGTCCGACAGGATCGTGATGCTCACCAACGGCCCCGCCGCCACTGTTGGCGAGGTGCTGCGCGTCGATCTGCCGCGCCCGCGTTCGCGCGTGGAACTGGCCGAGGACGCGCGCTACGTGAACTGCCGCAAGGCGGTGATCGACTTCCTCCACGCGCGCCAGGGGCACGTGGAGAAGGCGGCGTAAGGCGGTAGGCGCGTTGCAGGACCGCAGCCCCGGCCCCAGGCAATACGCTGCGCCGTTGCAGTCAAACGGTGCGCACTGCGCCGAATGGCGGGTCAGCCCCGCCGGCGTACCCGCCGCAGCCCCATCAGCCCGAGCAGCGCCGACAACAGGGCCAGGCCCCATTCGCTCAGCGTGGGGATGCCCTGCGCGCCCGCGCCTGGCCCAGCCAGCGGTATCACGGGCACGAATGGATCGGCGATGGCGTTGGGGGCGGGATCCGCGTCGCCCGGGCCGTTATCGGTGATGGTGTAGGTCACCGTCTTGCGGTTGCCGCTGAGCGTGACGCTCAGCGGGGTCTGCGGATCGAACCAGCCGCCGGCGCCGTCGGGTTTGCGAAATTGCACCCCCGTGGGCAGCGGCTGCGGGTATTGCAGTTCGATGGTCACCGGGCTGGTGCAGGGCGATGCGGTGAAGCTGAACTGCCCGTTGGGCGCCTGCCAGCCCGGCGGCGTGGCGCCCGCCGGGCCGAAGCCGCCACTGGCCTGCAGTGAGCAGTGGGCGCCGCCTCCTGTCAGCGTGGCCGTGGCCGCGCCCGCCATGCCGGGTACGCTGCCTGCCGGCGCCACGATCTGCAGCAGGCGTGGCACCACGGATGCGGACGGTGCCGACTCGGCCCCTGTGCCGTGCGTGTTTTCGGCCTTGACCTTGAACGTGTAGTCGGTGCCGTTGTCCAGTCCGGTGATGGTGATGGCGCAGACCGTGCCTGCCGGGGCGCCGCTGGCAATCGTGCAATTGCCCGTGGCGCCGCCGGGATCGGCCGTGGCGATGTAGCGCGTGATGGCGCTGCCGCCGTCGTTCGCCGGAGCGGTGAAGGTGATCTCGGCCTGGCCGGGCGAGGCCGTGGCCGTCACCCCCGTGGGCGCGTCGGGCACGGCCTCCAGGGAATGCACGGCGCCGCTGGTGTAGGCGGGCAGAGGGTTGCCTGCCGTGTCTGCGATGTCGGTGCCGGCCTTCACGTCGAGCCGCAGCGAGCCCGTGCCGCTGATGCCGTTGACGGTCACCGTGACCGTGCCGCCGCTGGCCGCCGAAACGCTGGAGACCGTACCCGTGCCAGTGCCCGTGGGGGTGAGCTCGAAGTCGTCCGTGCTCACGTTGTTGACCGGTTCGCTGAAGGTGACGAGGAATTGCACGCTGGCCGCGGTGGGGCCGGGCGAGCCGACCACCGCGATGCTGGAGACCGCGGGCGCGGCCGTGTCCACCGTGATGGTCTTCTGGGGCGCCGCGGTGTTGCCGTTGCCCGCCGCGTCGGTGAAGACTGCGGCGGCGACATCGATGGTGGCCGTGGCCGTGCTGTTGGTGCTGGGGGTGAAGGTGGCCGTGTAGCTGGTGCCGCTGCCGGAAAAGCCCGACAGCGTGCCGCCGGTCACCGTGACGTCGCCGATCGCGAAAGTGCTGCTGGCCTTGCTGAGGGTGAACGTCAAGGTTGCGGTTTCACCGGCCTTCAGGCTGGCTGTGCTGGTGCCAATGCTGATGGTTGGCGCCTGGGTATCCACCGCCATGCTCAACTGCGTTGCCGCGGTGTTGCCGTTGCCCGCCGCGTCGGTGAAGGCAGCGGCGGCGACATCGACCGTGGCCGCGGCCGTGCTGTTGGTGCTGGGGGTGAAGGTGGCCGTGTAGCTGGCGCCGCTGCCGGAGAAGCCCGACAGCGTGCCGCCGGCCACCACGACGTCGCTGGCGGTGAAATCGCTGCTGGCCTCGCTCAGGGTAAAGGTCAGCGTGGCCGTTTCTCCGGCCTTGAGGCTGGTCTTGTCCGAGCCGATGCCGACCGTAGGCGCCTGGGTGTCCACCGCCATGCTCAACTGCGTTGCCGCGGTGTTGCCATTGCCCGCCGCGTCGGTGAAGGCCGCGGCGGCGACATCGACCGTGGCCGCGGCCGTGCTGTTGGTGCTGGGGGTGAAGGTGGCGCTGTAGCTGGCGCCGCTGCCGGAGAAGCCCGACAGCGTGCCGCCGGTCACCGCGACGTCGCTGGCGGTGAAGTTGCTGGCGGCCTCGCTCAGGGTAAAGGTCAGCGTGGCCGTCTCTCCAGCCTTGAGGCTGGCCTTGTTCGCACTGATGCCGATGGTGGGGGCGACCCTGTCCACGGCGTGGCTGCCGCCGCCGGTGAACGGCGGGGTATAGCCGAAACCATCGTTGTTGTTGCCGTTGCCGTAGTCGTCGACCAGATCCGTATTGGCGTTCAGATCCAGCGCCAGCGTGCCGGCGCCGGTGATCGAGGAGACCGTCACGTCCACCGAAGCGCCCGAGCTTGCCGACACCGCGCTGACCACGCCGCTGGTGCCCGATGCGGCCAGGCTGAAGTCGTCCGTGGAGATATTGCTGACGTTTTCATTGAAAACGACCCGGAAAACGACGCTTGCCGCATTCGCCGCAGGAGAGCCGAGGAGTGTGATGCCGTTGACCACGGCCGGGGTTTGATCCGCGTTGCCGACCGAGATGCCGTTGCCCGCGGTGTCGGCGGTGGGTATGCCCGCATACGCCCCGGCTGCCCAATCCTCTGCTGCGGCAAGGTTGTACGCGGTTATCCCCGAAGACGTGCCATTGCGGTTGAGCAGCAGGTTTACCCCGGCCCTGTCCGAAGCGCTCAGCGTCAGGCTGAAGCTGGTGTCCGAAGCGATGTCCACATCCGGCGTATCGGTCAGCGTATAGGTTGCGCCGCCGCGGCCCGTAATGGTGAAGTAGTGGGCGACGATGTCGTTCGCCGTCCCGGCCAGCATTTTCAAGCCGGTGCCGGTGACCGCCAGAACACCCGTGGCGGCGTTGTAGGTGGCCGAGGTGATCGAGGGCACGGCAACGTTGGATGCGGTGAGGCTGTTGCCGGCGTCGGCGGTGGCCGGCGAACCCGCCATGAAGCCGGAGGCGGCGGCCAGGGCGTAGGTTGTGCCACTGGTGGATTGGGCGCCATTTTTGTTGACGAGCATATTGACCGCGGCGCGGTCGGTGGCGCTGAGCGTCAGCGTGAACTGGGTGGCGGAGTCGATTTCCGCATTGGCGGTGTCGGTCAGCGTATAGGTGGCGCCGCCTTCGCCGGTGAAGGTCAGTTTGCTGGCGATCGCGTCGTCGCCGCTCGCAGCGGTGAAGTTGGTGCCGGTCACGGTCAGCGTGCCGACGGCCGCGTCATAGGTGGCGCTGGCGATCGCGGGAGCGGGCGTGCTTTTCTTGATCTCGTCCAGGGTGACGGTCTTGAGCACGAAGTATTCGGATCCCGTGGGAGGCGTGGTGTAGCTGATGACCGCGCGCTTTAGGTCAAAATGGCTTCCAAAGGTGCCCGACAAATCAATGTCGTTGTATTGGTTGTAATTTCCGCCCGTGGGGTTGTGGCAGCTCTTGGTTGTTACCGAGAAATTACTGGAGCCGATATTATGGTTGCCTGCGTCATACCCGGTAACCTTTAAATGAACGGTAATGTCGTCCAATGGCTTGGTTGCATCCCATGAACAGATTTTCAGGGCGTCCAGCTGGAAGGTGTCTGCAAGCGTGCCGTCGGCGGCGATTTGCATGGGCGTGGGGATATACGATGGTAAGCTGCTGGAATATAGCTCGCCATATGTGCTGCCATCATCGTATACGCTGACGATGCCGCCGGTATAACTGGAAAATACGATTTTCCCATCAGATGTTTTCAGGGAGCTTTGCCCATAATAATGCCCGCCCGCCTGTCCGCCGGCTGCCGCATAGATATCCAGCGCCGTAATCTCCACCGGCGCCAGCACGGCCGTGAAATCCTGTAGCGCCTTGCCGGAAAATGCCAGCCCCGTTTCGATTCGTCCGCGCTGGATTTCCAGATCCCAGTTGCCGCCCTGTGCGGCATTGCCCGTCTTGTCGTCCGACGCCGCCACGTCGAGGCCAGTCTCGCCGTGGAGGATGTCCAGCAGTTGCTCGCCCTTCTCGCCGCGGGCCAGGTCGCAGCCGTACAGCAGCAGGTCCGCCCCATCCGCCAGCGCGCCGCGCAGGGCGGCGAAGATGCCCAGGTCCCGCTGCAGCGCCTGCGCGTCCACCCGGCTGCTGCCCAGCAGCAGCACGCCGTCCTGGGCGTGCGAGACGATGTGCAGCGCCGCCAGCCCGTGGTAGGGCGCCAGCGCCTGTTCGAGCTGCTCCAGGCCGGGCCTGGAGGCGTCGATCTCCACGACGTCCACGCCGGGCTTGAGCCCCCGGTAGAAGGCGGCCTTGTCGGGTACGGCGGAGTCGATGACGACCAGTTCGCGCACGCCCCGGGCGGTGCTGATGGCCAGGCCGCCGGCTGTGCCGGGGTTGGCCCGTCTTGCCCGCCTTGCCCGCTTGGCCCGTGGCGGCTTGTCAGCGGCGGAGGCGCCGCCGTCCAGGCCCGCAGCAGAGGAGTTCATCCGCGCACTGGCGTAGCTGCGCTGGTAGCTGCCCGCCGCGTGGCAGGGGGCGCTGAACAGGCCCAGCGGCAGCAGCAGAGCGGGCAGGCTGGACAGAAGGTGACGATGGCGGGCCATGGAGAGTGATCCTCAGGCGGGGTGGATGGTGGACGCAGCCTTCTGGCTGGCGATGATGTGGGCGCGGGTGCCGGTCTGGTCCTGCCAGAAGTCCATGTCCTGGTACTTGGCGAACAGGTCGGGCGGCAGGATGCTGCGGCGGGGCTGGAAGGCCACCTTCTTCTTCACGTCGTGCAGGCCCGGCGTGCCCAGGTTCTGGTCGAATTCGTTCTCGGAATACTCGACGTGGTCGAAGTCGTGCTCGAAAGCGCTCTCGCCGATGAAGCCGTAGATCAGCTCCAGCGTGCGGCGGGGGTGCTGGGCGAGCAGGTCGTAGTCCACCAGCAGCAGCCGGTCGGAAAATTCGCCGTAGTACGCCTCTTTCAGCGCCGTCCAGGCGGCTCCCACCGCGCCGCCGGCGGACATCATGGCCTCGCAGCGGGTGTACACGGTCTGCCGCATGGCCGCGGTGTACATGCGGCTGTAGTCGAAGGGGTTTTTGCGGTGGATGACCTCGAAGCTGTCCATCACCCACGCCGGGTTGCGCACGCAGCAGATGACCTTGAAGCCCTCCACCAGCTCGGCCAGCTGGTGCATGCGCGCCGTCCATTGGCGGTTCGTGTCGAAGATGACGGGCTTGGGCGTGTCGGCATAGTAGGCGCCGATCAGTGCGCGGCAGATGGCCTTGCGCCTGGCCTGGTCGAAGAAGGCGTAGGACTCGCTGTTCGCCCCCATCTGCTCCAGCGCACCGCCCACCAGCGTCGCCACCGGGCTGCTCATGGCAGCGTGAAAGCGTGGGTTCTGGCGCAGGATGCCCGCGAGCAGCGTGGAGCCCGAGCGCGGCAGGCCGGAGATGAAGTGCAGTTGCATGGATTCAGGCACAGGAAGGAGAAGGCGCGGCCAGCAGGCGATTCACGCCTGGGCCAAGCGCCATGCGTGCGTGGACTGGTTCAGGCTGTGGCGGGTGGGGGCGCCAGCGGGCAGGCCGGCGCGCCGCCTCTGGACGTGCTTGCGGGCACGGGCCTGGCGCGTTACAGAGAAGGGCTGGGAGCGCAGGAGCGCAGGAGCGCAGGAGCGCAGGAGCGCAGGAGCGCAGGAGCGCAGGAGCGGTGGGCGTGGTGTTGTTTTCACTATTCTATTAATAGCTGTTACCGCACGTCAATTACACATCTTGAATATTAATGTAATTAGATATCTGATGAATAAAGCGTGAGAAGCTATTTTTAAAATAGCATCTGCGCATCGCGCACGTCGTGGCGGTGTGTTGCCTGCGGGTGCGGTGCGATGCTCGGACGGCTGATGGCTGTTGACCTTGGTCAAGCCGATCGTAGGGGAATTGCGATGCTTTGTGAATGCACCCGTTCCCAGGGTGCGCTGCCAGCGGTGCCGCTGGCCAGGCGCCGCAAAGGGCGATCAGGCCATGCTGGCCTGCACCATGCGCTGCAGCTGCGGCACGCAGGAGCCGCACTGCGTGCCGCAGCGCAGCTCATCCTTCAGGCGCTTGAGGCGCGCTGCCGCGTCGCCCGTGCAGGCCTTGAGCAGGCCGGCGATGGCGTTCTCGCCCACGCCCTCGCAGGCGCAGACGGTGGCGCCGCGCGCGGCCACGGCCTGCGGCGGCCTGGCGCCGGGCTGCAGCAGGGCGCGGCGCAGCGGCTGGGCGTCCAGCCTGTCTTGCAGCAGCGGGGCGATCCAGGCCTGGGCGCTCACGTCGCCGGCCAGCAGCACGGCCTGCAACACGGCCTGTGGCTGCTGGCCCTGGCCGGCGGCCTCCAGCCGGGCGCGGCGCCACTGGCCCCGGCGCGCGTCGCGGTAGGCGAGCAGGCCAGTACCCTGCAGGCCCAGCAGGGCGGCGATGCGCTCGACCAGGGCTTCATCGACGGCGTGGTGCGCGGCGGCGCGCAACTGAACACCACAGCCCTGCCCGGCGCGGCCAAACAGGCTGCAGCTGGCGAAGGGAAATTGCGCCATCAGCCCTTCGAGCTGCTGGCGCACCCGCTGCACCTGGGCCAGCGGCAGCCAGGCCTGGGCCCACAGGCTCCAGGGCAGTTCGGCCTTGAGCACCTTGATGGCCGTGTGCTTGAGCTCCGGCTGCAGCGACTGCGGGCAGCGTGCGCCAGCCGTCAGCGCGTTCACGCCCGCCAGGCGCCGGCCGGTGCTGCTGGCGCCGCCCAGCGCCTCGTCGCCCCAGTGCATGGGCAGAAACACCTGGCCGGGCGCGAGCGTGCTGCTTTCCTGCACCGGGGCGACGATGCTGCCCCGGCGGCTGGTCAGGTAGGCCAGGTCGCCGTCCTGCAGGCCCAGGCGCGCCAGGTCGGCGGCGTGCATCTGCGCGGCCGGTTCGCTGGCGTGCGCCCACAGGCTTTCCACCAGGCCGCTGCGGCTCATGCCGTGCCACTGGTCGCGCAGGCGCCCGGTGATCAGGGCGAAGGGGTAGCGCGCATCGGTGGGCTCGGCCACGCTGCCCGGCAGCTGCAGGGCGAATTGGGCGCGCCCGTCGGCGGTGGCGAAGTGCTGGTCGGTGTACAGGCGCGCGCGGCCGGCGGTTTCGCCCTCGGGGCAGGGCCATTGGCGCGGCGCGGCTTCGAGCTGCGCCCAGGTCAGGCCCGTGATGTCCAGGTCGCGCCCGCGCGTGCTTTCGCGGTGCTCGTTCCAGATGGCCTTGGGGCCGTCGTACGGAAACAGGCTGGGCAAGGCGGCGCGCTCGGGCAGCAGCGGCTGCAGGCGGCGCGCCACCTCGGTGACGATGCGCCAGTCGGCCCAGGCCAGGTCGGGCGCGGGCACGGCAGCGCGCACGCGGCTGATGCGGCGCTCGCTGTTGGTGACGGTGCCTTCCTTCTCGCCCCAGGTGCTGGCGGGCAGCAGCAGGTCGGCAAAGCGGGCGGTGGCCCCTGTGGCGTAGGCGTCCTGCACCACCACGTACTCGGCGCGCTGCAGCGCGCGGCGCACCAGGGCCTGGTCGGGCAGGCTGTGCGCGGGGTTGGTGCAGGCAATCCACAGCAGCTTGATCTGCCCGTCGGCGGCGGCCTGGAACATCTCGACCGCCGCCTTGCCCGGTGCCGCCGGCACGCTGGGCACGCCCCACAGCGCGGCCACTTCGGCGCGGTGCCGCGCGTCGGCCAGGTTGCGGTGGGCGCTGAGCTGGTTGGCCAGCGCGCCGACCTCGCGCCCGCCCATGGCGTTGGGCTGGCCGGTGAGCGAGAGCGGCCCCGCGCCCGGCTTGCCGATCTGGCCGCAGGCCAGGTGCAGGTTGATGAGCGCGGTGTTGTTGTCGGTGCCGTGTGCGGATTGGTTCAGCCCCTGGCAGTACAGGCTGAGCGTGGGCAGGCGGGCGGTTACGGTGGCTGGGCCGTCCTGCACGCCGGCGAACCAGCGCGCGGCCAGCAGCAGGCTGGCCGGGGCAATGCCGCAGTGCTGCTGCACGGCCTCGGGCGTGGCCTGGGCGACAAGGGCGGCCAGGGCGCTCCAGCCCTGGGTGTGGGCGGCAATGTAGGCGGCGTCCAGCCAGCCTTGCTCCAGCATGCAGCGCAGCATGCCGTGGTAGAGCCACACGTCCGAGCCGGGCTGCAGCGCCAGGTGCAGGTCGGCCAGCTCGGCGCTGTCGGTGCGGCGCGGGTCGCAGACGATGATCTTGAGCGCCGGGTTGGCGCGCCGGGCGTCCTCGATGCGTCTGAACAGAATCGGGTGCGCCCAGGCCGGATTCGCGCCGCTGATGAACAGCGTGGCCGCGTGGGCGATGTCGTCGTAGCAGGCGGGCGGCGCGTCCGCGCCCAGCGTGGCCTTGTAGCCGGCCACGGCGCTGCTCATGCACAGGCGCGAGTTGGTGTCGATGTTGTTGGTGCCCAGCAGTCCCTTGGCGAACTTGTTGAAGGCGTAGTAGTCCTCGGTCAGCAACTGGCCCGAGACGTACAGGCCCACGGCGTTGGGCCCGTGCTGCTGCACGGTGCTGGCCAGGCGCCGGGCCAGGCCGTCCAGCGCGGCATTCCAGCCCACGGGCTGGGCGGGGGCGCCGCGCGTGCTGCGCTGCTGCGGCTGCAGCAGGCGCACCTGGGCCGCGACTTCGGGCCGCGCCGTGAGGTGCAGCGTCGAGCCCTTGGAGCACAGCCGCCCCTGGTTGGCCGGGTGGTCGGGGTTGCCGCGCACGCCGGTGATGCGGCCGGCCTCGCTCTCGATCAATACGCCGCAGCCGACGCCGCAGTAGGGACAGGTGGAAGCGGTGGTGGTCTGCATGCGCGGCGGCTTTCTCGCGTGGTGCCTGTCGGTTTAGGTGGAGCGCTGCGCCGGCCCGGCCAGCGGGCGCGTTTGCGCCAGCGCGTGCGCGGCCAGTTCGGCTGCGTCCAGGTAGACGGCGCCGTCCTCTACCCGCACGCGGAAGGCGGGCGTGCTGCCTTCGTCGGGCGCCAGCGCCTGGCCGCTGGCCAGGCTGATGGTCCAGTTGTGCAGCGGGCAGGCGACGTTGTCGCCAAACACCATGCCCTGGCTCAGCGGCCCGCCCTTGTAGGGGCTGTAGTCGAGCAGGGCGTAGACGGCGTCCGCGCCGGTGCGAAACAGCGCCACCTCCAGCCCCTGCGGCCGCGCCACGCGGCGCGCGCCCTGGCGCGGGATGTCGGCAACTTGGCAGATGTACTTCCAGTTCGTGGTCATTGCTATGTCCTTGATAGCTGCTTGCGCTTGTGGGTATTGCGTTAGGCGGTTGTTTTGCTTGGAATCAGGCGGCGACGGCGATCGGGATGAACTGACGCTCGTCCACGCGCGCCTTTTCGCCCTCGAACCACGGATCGGGCTCGCCCTCCAGGGCGAACTGCAGCCGCGCCCACAGCGCACGGCGGTTCTCGGCGTCTTCCAGCACTTTCTGCTTGACGTGCTCCAGCCCCACGCGGGCCACGTAGTGCGTGGTGCGCTCCAGGTACCAGCCTTCCTCGCGGTACAGCTGCAGGAAGGCGCCGCTGATCTCCAGCACCTCCTCGGCGGTCTTGACCTTGGTGAAGAAGTGCGCCACCTCGGTCTTGATGCCGCCGTTGCCGGCGATGTGGATTTCCCAGCCCGAATCGACGCCGATCACGCCCACGTCCTTGATGCCGCTCTCGGCGCAGTTGCGCGGGCAGCCGCTGACCGCCAGCTTGACCTTGTGCGGCGCGTACATGCGCCACAGCGCGCGCTCCAGCTCGCGGCCCAGGGCGCTGCTGTCCTGCGTGCCGAAGCGGCACCATTCGCTGCCCACGCAGGTCTTCACGGTGCGCAGGCTTTTGCCGTAGGCGTGGCCGCTGGGCATGCCGATGTCGCGCCACACGCCCTGCAGGTCTTCCTTCTTCACGCCCAGCAGGTCGATGCGCTGGCCGCCCGTCACCTTCACGCCGGGGATCTGGTACTTGTCCACCACGTCGGCGATGCGGCGCAGCTCGGCGGCGGAGGTCTCGCCGCCCCACATGCGCGGGATCACGCTGTAGGTGCCGTCCTTCTGGATGTTGGCGTGGCTGCGCTCGTTGATGGCGCGGCTTTGCGGGTCGTCCAGCGCCTCCTTGGGCCAGGTGCTGATCAGGTAGTAATTGACGGCCGGGCGGCAGCTGGGGCAGCCGTCGGGCGTCTTCCACTCCATGAAGGCGAAGACTTCTTCCTTGCTGATGAGGTGGTGCGTGCGGATCGCGTCGCGCACCGCCTGGTGGCCGTGCTCGGTGCAGGCGCACACCGGCTTGGCGGCGCTGGCCGCCGCATACGCGCCGCCCACGGTGGCCATCAGGATCTGCTCGACCAGGCCGGTGCACGAGCCGCAGCTGGCGCTGGCCTTGGTGTGCTTGCGCACCTCGTCGATGGTGAACAGGCCTTTCTCCTTGATGGCCTTGCAGATCGTGCCCTTGGTCACGCCGTTGCAGCCGCAGACCTCGAAGCTGTCGGGCATGCTGGCGGCCTGGTTCTGGCCGGCGTGGCCGCCTTCGCCGATGTTGCTCTCGCCAAACATCAGCTTGTCGCGCAGGTCGGCCACGCTGCGGCCCTCGCGCAGCAGCTTGAAGTACCAGCTGCCGTCCACGGTGTTGCCGTACAGGCAGGCGCCGACGAGCTTGTCGTCCTTGAGCACCAGCTTCTTGTAGTGCCCGGCGCCGGGGTCGCTGAGCAGGATTTCCTCGGTGCCCGCGCCGCCCATGAAGTCGCCCGCCGAGAACAGGTCGATGCCCGTCACCTTCAGCTTGGTCGAGGTCTGCGAGCCCAGGTAGCGGCCGATGCCGAATTCGGCCAGGTGATTCGCCAGCACCTTGCCCTGCTCGAACAGCGGCGCCACCAGCCCGTAGGCCACGCCCCGGTGCGCCGCGCATTCGCCCACGGCGTAGATGCGCGCGTCGGTGGTGGTCTGCATGGTGTCGCCCACCACGATGCCCCGGTTCACGTGCAGGCGCATGGCTTCGGCCAACTGGGTGTTGGGGCGGATGCCGACGGCCATCACCACCAGGTCGGCGGGTACCTCGCTGCCGTCCTTGAAGCGTACGGCTGTCACTCTGCCGTCATCATTGCCCAGCAGCTCCTGGGTTTGCGCGGCCATCAGAAAGCCCATGCCGCGCTCGACCAGCGCCTTTTGCAGCATCTGCCCGGCCACGGGGTCGAGCTGGCGCTCCATCAGCCATTCGCCGGCGTGCACCACGGTCACCTGCATGCCGCGCTTCATCAGGCCGTTGGCGGCCTCCAGCCCCAGCAGGCCGCCGCCGATGACCACGGCATGCTTGTACTTGGCGGCGGCGTCGATCATGGCCTGCGTGTCGGCGATGTCGCGGTAGGCCAGCACGCCGTCCAGCTCCTTGCCCGGAATCGGCAGCATGAAGGGGTTGGAGCCGGTGGCCAGGATCAGCCGGTCGTAGGGCACGCTGATGGCCTCGCCGCCCGCGCCCGTGGCGTGCACGGTGCGCCGGGCGCGGTTCACCTCGGTCACGGTGCAGCCGGCGTGCAGGGTGATGTTGTGCTCCTGGTACCAGGCCCAGTCGTTGAGCACGATCTGCTCCAGCGTCTGCTCGCCCGCCAGCACCGGCGACAGCAGGATGCGGTTGTAGTTCGGGTGCGGCTCGGCGCCGAAGATGGTGATGTCGTAGAGGTCGGGTGCGATCTTGAGCAGCTCTTCGAGCGTGCGCACCCCTGCCATGCCGTTGCCCACCATCACCAATTTGTAGCGTTTCACCATGAACCCCCAGTCTCAAGAAGACCGGCGCCCGCTGCGCCGGTATGCGGGGGTGTCAGAGCAATGGCCGTGCCAGGGCCTGGGGTTTGAAGGTAAATTGGGCTGAAAGGCGCATGTACAAAGCGCTAACAGCTATTGAATAAATAGCTATTGGCGCTTGTGCCACGGGCCAGGCGGAGCCACCGCCGCGCCCCCGGCTGGTGCCGTCAGGCGCGCTGGCGGCGCTGTGCGCGCACCATCACTGTGCGTCTGCGGTGGGCGCCTTGCGCGCGAACAGGCGGCGCACGACGAGGAAGAACACCGGCACGAAGAAGATGCCCAGCAGCGTGGACAGCACCATGCCGCCGAGCACCGCCGTGCCTATGGCCTGGCGCCCGCCGGCGCCGGCGCCCGTGCCCACGGCCAGCGGCAGCACGCCGAAGCCGAAGGCCAGCGAGGTCATCAGGATCGGGCGCAGGCGCAGGCGCACGGCGGCCACCGTGGCGTCGAACAGGCTGGCGCCGCGCTCCTGCAGCTGCACGGCGAATTCCACGATCAGGATGGCGTTCTTGGCCGCCAGGCCCACGGTGGTGAGCAGGCCGACCTGGAAGTACACGTCGTTGGCCATGCCGCGCGCGTAGGTCGCCAGCAGCGCGCCGATGATGCCCAGCGGCACCGCCAGGATCACCGAGAACGGCACGCTCCAGCTCTCGTACAGCGCGGCCAGGCACAGGAACACGAACAGGATCGAGACGGCGTAGAGCAGCGGCGCCTGCTGGCCCGACTGGCGCTCCTGCAGCGAGGCGCCGGTCCACTCGATGCCGATGCCGGGCGGCATGGTCTGCATGATGGCGTCCACGGCGGCCATCGCGTCGCCCGAGCTCACGCCCGGCGGCGTGCCGGCCTGCAGTTCCAGCGCCGGGCTGCCGTTGTAGCGCATGAGCTGCGGCGAGCCGCTGGACCAGTGCGTGCTGGAGAACGCGGAAAAGCGCACCATGTCGCCGTCCTTGTTGCGCACGGCCCACTGGCCGATGTCCTGCGGCAGCATGCGGTAGGGCGCGTCGCCCATCACGTACACGCGCTTGACGCGGCCGTTGTGCACGAAGTCGTTCACGTAGTTGCCGCCCATGGCGGCGGCGAGCACGCCGTTGATGTCGTTCATCGACAGCCCCAGCGCGGCGGCCTTGCGGTCGTCGATGTCGATCTTCAGCTCGGAGGTGTCGTCGAAGTTGGTGGTGCGCAGGTGGGAGATGGCGGGGTAGTCCTTGGCGGCGTCGATCATGTCGTCCTTGGCCTTGATCAGCGCCGCGTGGCCCAGGCCGTTCAGGTCCTTGAGCACGAAGTTGATGCCGGCGTTCGACCCCAGGCCGCGCACGGCCGACGGCAGCGTGACGAAGATGCGCGCGTCGCGGATGCTGGCCAGGTCCTGGGTGGCCTGGTCGGCAATGGCCTGCGCCGACTGGTCGGGCAGCGGGCGCTCGTCCCAGCCCGTCAGGCGCACGAACATGCGCCCGGAGTTCTGCGTGCCGTCGATGCCCATGATGGCGTTGGTGCTGAAGATCTCGGGCTTGTCCTTGAAGTACAGGCGGATCTGCTCCATCACCTGGTTCAGGCGCTCGTCGGTGGCGCCCGAGGGCAGGGTGACGTTGACCGTGACGTAGCCCTTGTCCTCGTTGGGCAGGAAGGACGTGGGCAGGCGGTGGAACATGTACGCCAGGCCCGCCAGCAGCAGGCCGAACAGCAGCAGCACGCGCGCGCTGCGGCCGAGCAGGCGCGCCACCGTGCCCTGGTAGCGCGTGGCGTTGGCGTCGAAGTGGCGGTTGAACCAGACGAAGAAGTGGTCCGCCAGGCCCAGCAGGCCGTGGCGCGCCGGGCGGTCGTGCCGGGTGTGCGGCAGGGGCTTGAGGATGGACGCGCACAGCGCCGGCGTGAGCGTGAGCGCGACGAACACCGACAGCCCCATGGCCGCGACGATGGTGACCGAGAACTGGCGGTAGATGACGCCCACCGAGCCGGCGAAGAAGGCCATGGGCACGAACACCGCCGACAGCGTCAGGCCGATGCCGACCAGCGCGGGCGTGATCTCGGCCATGGACTTGCGCGTGGCTTCCTTGGCCGGCAGGCCTTGCTCGCTCATCACGCGCTCGACGTTCTCCACCACCACGATGGCGTCGTCCACCAGCAGGCCGATGGCCAGCACCAGCGCGAACATGGTCAGCATGTTGATCGAGTAGCCGGCGGCGGTCAGCACCCCGAGCGTGCCCAGCAGCACCACGGGCACGGCGATCGCCGGGATCAGCGTGGCGCGGATGTTCTGCAAAAACACGAACATCACTAGCGTGACCAGCAGCATGGCCTCGATCAGGGTCTTGGCGACTTCGTAGATCGAGGCGCGCACGAATGGGGTGGAGTCCGAGCTGACGAAGCCGACGATGCCGTCGGGGAAGTAGGGCGCCAGCTCGGCGATCTTCCTGGCCACGGCGTCGGCCACCTTCATCGCGTTGGCGCCGTCGGCCAGCACGATGCCCAGGCCCGCGCCGGGCTGGCCGTTGAGGATGGAGCGCACCGTCAGGTTGTCCGCCGCCAGCTCGACGTGCGCCACGTCGGCCATGGTGACGACGGCGCCGCCGGGCGTGGACTTGAGCACGATGTCCTTGAACTGCTGCACGCTGGTGAGCTTGGAGCGCGCCGTGACCGTGGCGTTGAGCATCTGCCCGGGCACCGCCGGCAGCGCGCCGAGCTGGCCGGCCGAGACCTGCACGTTCTGCGCGTTGAGCGCGTTGATCAGGTCCGACGGCATCAGCGCGTATTTCTCCAGCAGCGCCGGATCCATCCAGATGCGCATGGCGTAGTTGGTGCCGAACACCGTCACGTCGCCCACACCGTCCACGCGCGCGATCACGTCCACCACGTTGCTCGTCAGGTAGTCGCCGATGGTCACCTGCGACACGCTCGGGTCGGGCGAGGTGAACACGTAGGTCACCAGGTAGTCCTGCCCGCCCTTGTTGACGTAGACGCCGCGGCTCTTGACGGCGTCGGGCAGGCGGTTCATGGCCCCCTGCAGCTTGTTTTGCACCTGCACCTGGGCCACGTCGATGTCGGCGCCGGGGGCGAAGGTCAGCGTGGTGCGCGAGCGGCCCGACGAGTCGCTGGTCGATTGCATGTACAGCAGGTTGTCCAGCCCCTTGAGCTGCTGCTCGATGACCTGGGTGACGGAGTTTTCCACCGTCTCGGCCGACGCGCCGGTGTAGGTCGAGCCGATGGTGACGCGCGGCGGCGCGATGTCGGGGTACATCTCCAGCGGCAGCGTGAAGATCGACAGGCCGCCGGCGAGCATGATGACGATGGACAGCACCCATGCGAACACGGGGCGGTTGATGAAGAACTGCGCCATGGTGCGGGGGCTTTCTCAGGACGCGTTCTTGCCGGCGGCGGGGGCGGCTTGCCCGGTCTGCGCCGGCGCCGTCCAGGGCACGGCCTTGACCTTGTCGCCCGCGCGCGCATGCTGGCTGCCGTCGACCACGATGCGCTCGCCGGCGGCCAGCCCCGACAGCACCTCCCAGCGGTTGCCCACGGCCGCGCCGGTGGCGATGCGGCGCTTTTCCAGCTTGTCGTCCTTGCCGACCAGCAGCACGCTGGCGTTGCCCGCCGGGTCGCGCGTCACCGCCTGCTGCGGCGCCAGCAGCGCCTGCGGGTTGACGCCGGCGTCGAGCACGGCGCGCACGTACATGCCAGGCATCAGCAGGCCGTCGGGGTTGGGCAGCACGGCGCGCAGCGTCACGCTGCCGGTGCCGGGATCGACCTGCACGCCGGTGAACGCCAGCTGCCCCGGATGGGCGTAGCTGCTGCCGTCGTCGAGCTTGATGGTCACGCGCGCCTGGCCCTTGGCGTCGCGCGCGAAGCGCCCGGCGGCCAGTTCGGCCTTCAGGCGCAGCAGCTCGGTGCTCGACTGCGTGATGTCCACGTAGATCGGGTCGGTCTGCGTCACCGTGGTCAGCACGCTGGCCTGGTTGGCCGTGACCAGCGCGCCCGGCATCACCGTGGACAGCCCGGTGCGCCCGGCGATGGGCGATTTGACCTGGGTATAGCCCAGGTTGATGCGCGCCGTCTGCACCGCCGCCTCGGCCACGGCCACGTCGGACTGGGCCAGCAGCACGGCGGCCTGGCCGTCGTCGTACTGCTGGCGGCTGATGGCGTCGTTCTTGATCAGCGCGGCGTTGCGCGTGGCATTGCCCTGCGCCGTGCCCAGGCTGGCGCGCGCCTTGGCCAGCTGCGCCTGGGCGCTGTGCAGGGCGGCCTCGTAGCTGGCCGCGTCGATCTGGTAGAGCACCTGGCCGGCGCGCACCTGGGCGCCCTCGGTGAACAGGCGGTTTTGCACGATGCCGCCGATCTGCGGGCGGATTTCCGCCGACAGGAAGGCGCTGGTGCGCCCGGGCAGCTCGGTGCTGACCTGCAAGGCCTCGGGCGCCAGCGTGACCACGCCGACCTCTGGCGCAGCAGCCGGCGCGCTGCCGGTTGCGCCACCGCCGCCGCAGCCGGCGAGCACCGCGCTGATGGCGAGAACAGGGGGCGCCAGCAGGCGGCGCACTGCGGCGGCGCGGCGGGCTGGACGATGGCAGGGCGTGGCGCGGGAGGCGGCGGGCATGGGTGTGTCTTGGAGGGATGGCGTGGGAGGTACCGGGGCGCCGGGATGGCGGGCGCAGGACGCCCGACACTTTCGCATATTCGAGCCTGGAAAAATTCCCATGGTGCCGCGCTTCATTTTTCTTTACATTGGGCGGGCGTTCCGGATAAAAAACATTGTTACCGCGCGCGGCGTGTCCCGCCAGGCCGCGTTCCAGCCGTCAGAACCGTGGAGGGCTTGCAATGCGTGTGAATCTGCCTGTGTCTACGCAGGAATATCCGTTTCCCCGGGGGCAGACCCTGGTTTCCACCACCGACCTCAAGGGGCGCATCCTGTACTGCAACCCGATGTTCATCGAGGTCAGCGGCTACACGCGCGAGGAACTGCTCGGGCAGCCGCACAACATGATCCGCCACCCGGACATGCCCGAGGAGGCCTACCGCGACCTGTGGGAGGGGATCGCCAGCGGCCAGCCCTGGTCGGCGCCGATCAAGAACCGGCGCAAGAACGGCGAGTACTACTGGGTCATGGCCAACGTCACGCCGCTGATGGAGGGCGACACCCCGATCGGCTACATGTCGGTGCGCACCGAGGCCACGCCCGAGCAGACGGCCGCCGCCGAGCAGCTGTACGCCGCCATGCGCACCGAAAAGGCAGCGGGCAAGCAGGTGCACGTGCTGCGCGCCGGGCGCGTCGTGCGCCTGACGCCTGCCGGGCGCCTGCACGAGGCGCTGCGCCTGCAGATGGCGGGCAAGCTGGTGCTGGTGGCCCTGGCGGTGCTGGGCCTGGGCTTTTGCGCCGCGCTGGTGGGCGGGCAGGCGTTCGGCGTGGCGTCCACCCTGGCGTGGGTCGTGGCGCTGCTGCTGACGGGTGTCATCGTGACCTGCGCCTACCGGCTGGCGGTGCTGCCGCTGCTGCAGCTGGTGCGCCTGGCCAACCGCCTGGCCGCCGGCGACCTGACCCAGACGGTGCAGGTGCGCCACAGCGGCGTGGTCGGCGATCTGCAGAAGGCGCTGGGGCAGCTCAACGTGAACCTGCTGTCCATCGTGCGCGACGCGCGCCAGGAAAGCGACAAGATGCGCGTTGTCACGGGCGAGATCGCCGAGGGCAACCGCGACCTGTCGGGGCGCACCGAGAGCCAGGCGAGCAACCTGCAGCAGACGGCCGCGTCGATGGAGCAGATCACCGGCACCGTGCGCCAGACGGCGGATTCGGCGCACCAGGCGAGCGAGCTGGCCGGCCAGGCCACGGCGATGGCCGAGCGCAGCAGCGCCACGGTGAACGACGTGGCGGCGACGATGGAGCAGATCCAGCAGGCGTCCAGGCGCATCGGCGAGATCACCGGGCTGATCGACGGCATTGCCTTCCAGACCAACATCCTGGCGCTCAACGCCGCCGTCGAGGCGGCGCGCGCGGGCGAGCACGGGCGCGGTTTCGCCGTGGTCGCCGCCGAGGTGCGCAGCCTGTCGCAGCGCACGCAGGAGGCGGCCAAGGAGATCCGCGGGCTGATCGACGATGCGGCGGCCACCGTCGGCGAAGGCCACCGCCGCACCGACGGCGCGCAGCGCAGCATGGAGGAGTCGCTGTCCATGGTGCGGCGCGTCACCCAGCTCATCGCCGAGATCCACGCCGCGTCCACCGAACAGCTGTCGGGCATTTCGCAGGTCAACGGCGCCGTGGCCCAGCTGGATGCCATCACCCAGCAGAACGCCGCGCTGGTCGACCGCAGCGCCGCGCTGGCCCAGCAGTTGCAGGTGCAGGCACAGACTGTGACCGAGTCCGTGCAGGTGTTCCGCCTGGACGCGGGCGCCGGCCACAAGGCGCCGGACGCGGTGGCGCTGCGCCGCGCAATGAAGGAGGCCGCGCGCGATGCGCAACTGCCCGCCGGCGTGGCCCGGGACGCCATTGCCCAGGGGTGATGCGCGCCCGGGGCAGGCGCCGGACTGTCAAACATGTTGGATGGCACGCCAGGGGCCGGCGCGCGCGCCGTGAATCGGGGCTACCATGCCGCATGGCAGGCCGCGCGCGGCCTTGGGAACCACAGGCTTCAAAGGAGTTTCGGACATGCAGTCTTCCCCATTGGCAGCGCAGCTGTTGAACGAGTTACAGGGCGCGCCCATGCAGCAGATGGCCCGGCAACTGGGCGTGGACGAAGGCCAGGCGCACGGCGCCGTGGCCATGGCGCTGCCGCTGCTGTTCGGCGCCCTGGGGCGCAACGCCCAGGACGGCCAGGGCGCGCAGGCCTTGCTGGGGGCGTTGCAGCGCGACCATCTGCCGGGGGCTGCGCAGCAGTCCGGCGGGCTGGACCTGGGCGGCGTGCTGGGCGCGCTGCTGGGCGGCGGCGCGGGCAGCAGCACCGGCGCGGCGGGCGGCGGCGCCATTCTTGGGCATATTTTTGGCGCCGGGCAGGGTCGTGTCGAGGCCGGGCTGGGCCAGGCCAGCGGCCTGGGCGGGCAGACGGGGCAGCTGCTGCAGATGCTCGCGCCCATCGTCATGTCGTTTCTGGCGCAGCACGTGCATGGCAACGGCATTGACGCGGGCGGGCTGGGCCAGATGCTGGGGCAGGAACGCGCCCAGGCAACCGGCAGAGGCGCGCCTGGCGCCGACTTGCTGGGCAGCCTGCTCGACCAGGACGGCGACGGCCAGCTCGGGCTGGGTGATCTGCTCAAGGTAGGCGCCAGCCTGCTGGGCGGGCGGCGCTGACTTGCGGCGTGTGGCGCTCGCGCCATGCGGGTGGGTTGCGTGCTGCGGCCAGTTCGGCAGACACTTGGGGCTAGGAGTCTGTCGGACTTGGGGCGGCGAAAGCGAAAAATGGCCCCAGCGAGCACAGTTTTTGCCGGATTTGCAGCCCAATAGCCGAGCTATTGGGCAAAAAGACGGTGAAAAATGGGCCGCTGCGGCCGTTTTGCAGCCGCCGATTCCCAAGTCCGACAGACTCCTAGAGACTGTGTGTCTTCGCTTTTCCAGGGGGCAGCCATGACGTCCGTTGCAGAAATCCTCAAGTCCAAACCTGGCGCGCAGGTGTATTCGGTTGCGCCATCCGACACGGTGCTGACGGCCTTGCGGCTCATGGCCGACAAGGGCATAGGCGCCCTGCTGGTCATGGAGCAGGATCGGATCGCCGGCATCTTCACCGAGCGCGATTACGCACGCAAGATGGTGCTGCTGGGGCGCTCGTCCGGCGATACGCCGGTCAGCGAGGTCATGACGCGCGCCGTGCGCTTCGTGCACCCCGCGCAAAGCAGCGAGCAGTGCATGGCGCTGATGACCGAGAACCGCCTGCGCCACCTGCCGGTGGTGGACGGCGAGCGCGTGGTGGGCCTGGTGTCGATCGGCGACCTGGTCAAGAACGTGATCTCGGAGCAGCAGTTCATCATCGCGCAGATGGAGCAGTACATTACCGGCGCGCGCTGACGCGGCTCTGCCGCACCCGGCGGCGGCGCCCCGCATTTCTTTGCCGTGCATCTGGCCGCGAGGGCGCGCGCCCGGCTATATTTGGTCTTTCAGAACATACATCCGGACACATGTCCGGCACAAGGAGATGCTAGTGATGCATGAGATCAGTCGCCGCCGATTCACCGCAGGCATGGGGCTCACCGCACTCGGGGCCGGTTTCGGCCTGGGGGGGTGCAGCAAGGTGCCGGACACCATCAAGGTCGGTGTGGCGCAGCCCCTGACCGGCCCGCTGGCCGCGCTGGGCCAGGATTTGCTCAACGGCGTGAACCTGGCCGTGGCCGAGCTCAACAAGAAGGGCTTCACGGTGGACGGCAAGCAGGTGAAGCTGGAGGTGGTGTCCGCCGACGACCGCTCCGACCCGGCGGCTGGCCGCGCCGCCGCGCAGCAGTTGCTCGACGCTGGCGTGGTGGCCGTCATCGGCGACCTGAACTCCGGGGTGACGCTCGAATCCGCCCCCATCTACGCCGCCAAGAGCGTGGCGCAGCTGATCATCTCGACCAATCCCAAGATCACCCAGCTGGGCCTGAACACCACTTTCCGCATCGTCGCCAACGACGACCTGCAGGCGCGCGCCATGGGCTCGTTTGCCGCCAGCCAGCTGGCTGCGCAGAATTACGCCGTGCTCGACGACGGCACGCCGTACGGCAAGGGCCTGGCCGCGGGCGCGGCGGGCGAGCTGGAAAAGGCCAAGAAGCACATCGCCGTGCGCCAGAGCTACGACGAGACCACGGTGGCCTTTGCCGACCTGGCGGCCAAGCTGAAGGCGGCGGACGTGCGCACCATCGTCTGGGTGCTCAGCGACGCGCAGGCGCTGGCGCTGCTCCAGGAGCTGCAGAAGATCGGCTACACCGATGTGGCGCTGCTGGGCGGCGACATGATCAAGACCACGGGCATGCTCAAGGGCGACGGCATCATCTCAGGCGTGTATTGCACTTCCCCCGTGCTCGACGTGACGGAGTTCACCGTCGGCCCCCAGTTCCTGGAGCGCTACACCGCCACCTTCAAGAAGCCGCCGGCGTACGGCGGGCACTACACCTACGACGCGATGTACGTGCTCAGCCAGGCGATCCAGAAGGCCCAGTCGGCCGACCCGGCCAAGATCACCGAGGCGCTGCACGCCATCAACGGCTACGCGCCCGTGACCGGCACCATGCAGTGGGACGCCAAGGGCGAGCAGACCTACGGCGCGGTCGGCGTGTACGAGGTACGCCGCGGTGCGTGGGAGCTGCGCATGCGCTCCGACCGCTGGTAACTAGCAGGCCCGCCGGCCGATTGCCCTTGCACGGCCGCGGGCGCGCGCTTGCCCACTACACTTGGCGCGCATGAGCTTGCTGATCCTGGGCATCGAATCCTCGTGTGACGAAACCGGCGTGGCCCTGGTGCGCATGCCGCAGGGCGCCGCCGTGCCGGCGCTGCTGGCGCACGCGCTGCACAGCCAGATCGCCATGCACCAGGACTACGGCGGCGTGGTGCCGGAACTGGCCAGCCGCGACCATATCCGCCGCGTGCTGCCGCTGACGCAGCAGGTGCTGGGCGAGGCCGGCTGCCGGCTGGCAGACGTGGACGTGGTCGCCTACACGCGCGGCCCGGGCCTGGCCGGGGCGCTGCTGGTGGGCGCTGGCGTGGCCTGCGCGCTGGGCGCCGCGCTCGACAGGCCCGTGCTGGGCGTGCACCACCTGGAAGGGCATTTGCTCTCGCCGTTCCTGAGCAGCGACCCGCCCGAGTTCCCCTTCGTCGCCCTGCTGGTCTCCGGCGGACACACCCAGCTCATGCGCGTGGACGGCGTGGGGCGCTATGCCATCCTGGGCGAGACGATCGACGACGCTGCCGGCGAGGCGTTCGACAAATCCGCCAAGCTGCTGGGCCTGGGCTACCCGGGCGGGCCGGCGCTGTCGCGCCTGGCGGAGCAGGGCGACGCCAAGGCCTTCAAGCTGCCGCGCCCGCTGCTGCACAGCGGCGACCTGGACTTTTCCTTTGCCGGCCTGAAGACGGCCGTGCTGACCCAGGCGCGCAAGCTGGGCGCGGATCTCGATGCGCGCCGCGCGGATCTGGCGGCCAGCACCCAGGCGGCCATCGTCGACGTGTTGGTGAAGAAAACCCTGGCTGCGCTGCAGGCCAGCGGCCTGCAGCGCGTGGTGGTGGCCGGCGGCGTGGGCGCCAACCGCTTGCTGCGCACGCAGCTGGACGCCGCCTGCGCCCGGCAGGGGGTGCGCGTGCACTATCCTGAACTGCACCTGTGCACCGACAACGGCGCCATGATCGCCATGGCCGCCGCGATGCGGCTGCAAAGCGGGCAGCAGCAGGCCAACCGGGACTACGCCTTCGACGTCAGGCCGCGCTGGCCGCTGGACGCCATCGCCGTGTAAAAAGGCCGCGGCACCGGCGCGGCGCATACGGCATTGGTGCGAAAATTCCCTCAATCTTGCGCCGTCGGCAAGGCGCAGGCGATCCGCCCATTTCTCGTTCTCGATGACTCCCATGCCCCTGTATCCACGTTCTGCAGCACGGGTGCTGCTGGCCTGCGCGTCGGTCTTTTCCCTGCTGGCCGGTTGCGCCCGCATTCCAGAGGCCATGCCCGGCCTGGATCGGCCCACTCAGCCCTTCACGCCCAATGATTTCGACAGCGCCAGCGTGCATACCCGGCATATCGCCGCCTCGCAGGAGCGCACTTGCGAGGCCGCGCGCCGCGCACTGCTCAGCCAGGGCTATCTGGTCAGCACGGCCACCAGCGAGGTGGTGGCCGGACGCAAGTACTACCAGCCGCAGACCGACGTGCATTACGAGGTCGAGCTGCGCGTGGTCTGCGCCGCCGAGGGCGCGGGCGACATGCGCACCTCGGCGTTCGCCAGTGCGCTGCAGGACCGCTACGTGATCAAGAAGATCAACAACTCGGCGTCGCTGGGCGTGGGCGGCGTGGGGTCGGTGTCGCTGCCGGTCAGCGCGAGCGACGACACCCTGGTCAAGGTGGGCAGCGAAACCATTACCGATGCGCAGTTCTACGCGCGGTTCTTCAAGCTGTTCGAGCGCTACGTGACGGTGCTGCCCAATGCGCAGGCAGGTACGCAGACCGCCGTGCCGGTGCACGAATCGGCCCAACCGCCGCTGCAGGAGCGCGAAGCCGTGACGCGTGACGGCACGGGCGCCGTGGTGCGCCAGTAGCAGCCAGCAGCCGTTTCAACGCGTCTTGCGCGCAGGCCACGGCAGGCCGCGCAACTGGCGGCGCAATGCGCCAGGGGCCGGCTGGGGCTGCGCGGCGTAGCGTGCCTGCTCCAAGCGCAGCAGCCACTGCGCCAGCGGCTCGGCGGACGCGCCAAAGTACTGCGAGGTTCGCTCTGCCATGGCACGCGGCGGCAGATGCGCGGGCAGCGCCAGGCCGGTGCGCGCGAGCCTGTGGCGCACCCGCTCCAGCAGGCGCTGCCAGGGGTCGTGGCTGCGCCGCTGCCACAGCGCCCATGCGGCGCCCAGGGCCGCGGCCGAGAACACCAGCAGGCCCAGCAGGCGTACCAGGTCTTGCCAGTCGGGCTGCCGTATGCCCAGCGCCTTGAGCAGGTCGAGCTGGCGATCCTGGGTGTAGTTCAGCACCCATTGCGTCCAGCGGTTGTCGGCCGCTTCCCAGAAGGCGCGCAGGTTCTGCAGCAGCGTGGGGCTGACGACGGTGGCCATGGCGTTGCCGAATACGCCGCGCGGCGCCTGCAGGCGCTCGAACATGCCGATGCGGTCCGGTGCGATGGCGCCCGTGGGATCGACGCGCACCCAGCCGCGCCCGGCCAGCCAGACCTCGGTCCAGGCGTGGGCGTCGCTCTGGCGCACCGTCCAGTAGCCGTCCACGGGGTTGAGCTGGCCGCCCTGGTAGCCGGTGACGATGCGCGCCGGAATGCCCAGCGCCCGCATCAGCACCGCAAAGGCCGAGGCGATGTGCTCGCAAAAGCCCTCTTTACGTTCAAACCAGAACTCGTCGGCCGTATCGTTGCCGTATACGCCAGGTTCCAGCGTATAGCTGTAGCCGCCGCTGCGCAGCCGCGCCAGGGCCGCCTGCACCATGGCCGGCGGGCCGCCGCTGGCCAGCGCGGGGTCGGCCTGCATTTGCCGCGCCAGCGCCTGCGTGCGCGGGTTGCCGCCTGGGGGCAACTGCACGTAGGGGCGCATCCAGGCGCCGGGCTGCTTTGGGCCATGGCTGAACTGGAGGTGGCTTTGCGCGTGGTAGCGCAGCACGCTGGTGATGGGGCGATAGGTCAGCCACTGCAGCTCGGGCGCCATGCGCGCGCGCATGGCCTGGGGCAGTTCCGGGGGATCGAGGGCCGCGTCTATGGTCAGTAGCCAGGGGCGGTGGCTGGCTTCCAGCGTGACCTCGTAGCCCAGCGGCGGGCCTTGCACCTGCAGGTCGGCAGGGGCCGGGGCGGCCCAGGTGATCTCGCGCGCCTCGGGCTGGGCCAGCGAGTACCAGTCGCGACCGTTGAAGGCCGTGAGCACCGGGCCGCGGAAGTACAGTGCGCTTTGCGGCGGTGGCCCCGGGTCGTCGAAGCGCACGCGCAGGGCCACGCTGTCGTCGAGCACCAGCTTGGCCATGCTGCCGATGCTCATCTGCCCCGACAGGCCGCTGCGCCCGGCCAACTGGTCGCCGGGCATGCCCCACAGCGGGGCGATGCGCGGAAAGAACATGAACAGCGCCAGCATGATGGGCGTGCCCAGCAGCGCCATGGCGGCGGCCGTGCGCATGGCCTGCGCCAGGGGCGGGCGCCCCACCGGCAGGTTGGCGTTGACCAGCGCCGTCAGCAGGCCCAGCAGCGCCACCAGCATGGCGGCGGCCGTGGCCAGCGATTGCGAGAACAGGAAGTTGGCCAGCAGCGTGAAAAAGCCCAGGAAGAACACCACCATGGCATCGCGGCGCGCGCGCAGCTCCAGCGTCTTGAGCGCCAGCAGCATCACCACCAGGGTGATGCCGGCGTCGGGCCCGATGATGGTGCGGTAGCTGGCCAGCGTCAGCCCGACGGACAGCGCCAGCAGGCTTCCCGAGACCCAGCGCCGGGGCAGGGGGCGGGACTTCCAGGCCAGCACCGCGCGGCCGAGCAGCAGCAGCGCCGTCAGGGCGCTGGCCCAGGCGGGGATGTGTGCCGTCAGCGGGCCTATGCAGCAGGCGATGACGGCAAGCAGGAACAGGGTGTCGCGCGTTTCGCGCGGCAGCCGTGCCAGGCGGGAGGTGAATGCGCTCATGCTGCCGTTGCTCCAGCCCGTTCAGTACAGCGCCAGCGCTTCCAGGCAGCGGTGGCGCTGCGCCGCCCCGCTGCCCTGGGCAATGTGCAGGCCTGGCAGGCGCAGGCCGTAGTCCAGGCCCAGGCGGTCGGCCTGCAGCACCCATGCCGCCAGGCGCGCGATGCGTGCCTCGACGTCGTGCATGCCGGTGGCCGCGCCGTCCAGCCAGAGCTCGTGCCGCTGGGCCTGCTGGCCGTCGCGGCTGACCAGTTCGCCGCTGCCGGCGGCCCAGGCCTTGGCCGCTTTTTTCCAGGCGATCTGCCGCAGCGTGTCGCCCTGGCGGTAGGCGCGCACGCCGTCGAATTCGCCTTCGGCCCGCGTGCTGGCGGCCATGGCGCTGCCGTCGCGCGGCTGGCCCGGCGGCAGCGCCGGGGCGCCGGGTTCCGGCCTGGGGTAGACCAGCACCTGGGCCTGCGGGCGCCACAGCGCCCAGACGCGGAAGGTGCCCAGCGGGTACAGCGTCTGCGCCGTCAGCACCGGGATGCGCTGCAGGCCGCGCCGCGTGGCGGCAAAGGCAATCTGCACGCCGGCGCTGCCCTGGGCCGGCACGTCGGCCCAGGCCCACTGGCCACTGCCGTGCACTGCCAGGGCCACGGCGTGGCGCACGCTGGCACGGGTGTTGTGCAGCTGTATCTGCAGCGTGGTCGGCGTACCCAGGAACTGCGGCTCCGGCGGGCTCAGGTGCAGTTGCAGGCCGCGCAGCGTGCCGTGGCACAGGTGCACGCCGACGGCCGCGCTGCCGGCCAGCAGAAAAGTCAGCAGATAGCCCAGGTTGAGCTGGAAGTTGATCGACGCCACCAGCAGCACCAGCAGCGTCAGCGCCAGCATCCAGCCGGCGCCGGTGGGCAGGATGTAGACGTTGCGCTGGGTCAGCAGCAACTGGTCGGTGAGCGGTAGGCGTGCCATCCACCAGCGCTGCCAATGGGTGCGGAGGCTGAAGCGGGGCATGGGGCTGGCGGAGGGTGAGGGCGTGGCGAAGGTCAAGGCAGCGGGGTGGCCTGCAGCAGGGCATGCACCTGTTCGGCGGCGCCGCGCCCCGCGTCGCCGGTGGGCACCAGGCGGTGCGCGATGGTCTGCGCCAGGATGGCCTGCACGTCGTCGGGCGCCACGTAGTCGCGCCCGGCGATCAGCGCCTGGGCCTTGGCCGCGCGCACCAGGGCGATGCCGGCGCGCGGCGACAGGCCTTGCACGAACCAGCGTCCCGTGCGCGTGGCGGCGATCAGATCCTGCACGTAGTGCAGCAGCGGCTCGGCCACGTGTACCGCCTGCACCTGCTGCTGCAGCGCGGCCAGCTGCGCCGGGTTCAGCAGAGGCGTCAATTGCTCGACCATGTCGCGCCGGTCGTGGCCGGCCAGCAGCAGGCGTTCGCTGGCGCGGTCCGGGTAGCCCAGCGAGATGCGCATCAGAAAGCGGTCGAGCTGGCTCTCTGGCAGGGCGAAGGTGCCCAGCTGGTCGTGCGGGTTCTGCGTGGCAATGACGAAGAACGGCACGGGCAGGGGGCGCGTCTGGCCTTCCAC
>Ga0222429_100455_pt1 | contig 30886 bp, 23 predicted proteins | sample 1B50Ametagenome_FD_182475 | JGI IMG/M metagenome (GOLD analysis project Ga0222429, IMG submission 182475) | Enriched microbial communities from leaf-cutter ant dump, University of Wisconsin, Madison, United States - 1B50A (version 2) | ecosystem: Environmental > Terrestrial > Nest > Insects nest...
ATAATCCCCGTATATCTGCGGGACAACCCTGTGCAGGTCTTGGGGCCGACACTGCAGGCAGAACACATTGCGCCAGGTTCCGGTATTTTTCCTGGTGATAAAAACGGAAATGTATCTCTCCCGGCTGCCTGATGCAGCTGGAAAAATATAAACCCCAGGATCAGTTAATAGTTCCCGCACCGAAATAGGAATGTAATACATCCGGTAATGCGATCCCCTGCTCGGACTGATTATTCTCCAGCAGGCATGCGACGATGCGGGGCAGCGCCAGCGAACTACCGTTCAACGTATGGGTCAGCTGATTTTTTCCTCCATTGTCTTTGAACCTTATTTTAGCCCTGTTTGCCTGGAAAGCCTCGAAGTTGCTGACAGAGCTTACTTCCAGCCAGCGTTGCTGCGCGGCGCTGAATACTTCGAAATCGTAGGTAAGTGCAGAGGCAAAGCTCATATCGCCGCCACATAATCTTAAAATACGGTAAGGCAGCTTCAGGCTGTTTATCAGCTTTTCCACATGGGCTACCATTTCTTCCAGCGCGTCATAACTTTTTTCCGGATGCGTGATCTGCACCAGCTCCACTTTTTCAAACTGGTGCACCCTGTTCAGTCCTCTTACATCCTTACCAAAGCTCCCGGCTTCTCTCCTGAAACAGGGAGAATAAGCTGTCATCCTGACCGGCAGGTCAGCTTCCTTCAGGATTTCATCACGGTAGATATTGGTAACCGGCACTTCGGAAGTAGGGATCATATAGAAGTTATCGGCAGGCATATAATACATCTGTCCTTCCTTATCCGGTAGTTGCCCCGTACCATAGGCTGATGCTTCATTTACCATAAATGGCGGCAGGTATTCTGTATAACCTGCTTCTGTGTTGAAGTCCAGGAAATACTGCACGAGCGCCCGCTGTAGCTTTGCACCTTTGCCTTTGTACAAGGGAAATCCACTGCCGGTTATCTTGGCGCCGGTTTCAAAATCCACCAATCCGTATTTTGTAATAAGGTCCCAGTGTGGTACTGCACCTGCAGGCAACTGCGGCTTAACGCCACCTTCCCGTACTACTTCATTATCCTCCGGCGTTCTGCCGCGGGGTACTTTTGCAGACGGCAGGTTGGGAAGCTTTATCACCGTTTCCTGCAACTGTTTTTCGGTGGCTGCCAGTTGTTCTGTAAGGCCGCTGATCTCCTGTTTGAATACCGTAACATCCTGTTTGGTTTGTTCCGCTTCATCTTTCAGTCCTTTACCGATCAGTTGGCCGATCTGTTTGGATGCTGCGTTTATTTTCGATTGTATGGTATCAAATTCAAATTGTATTTTCTTTCGCTGGTCATCCAATGCTATGATGACATCCACCAGCTCAGTCTCCGCAAAGTTTTTTATACCTAGGCGCTCTTTTACCAGATCCGGATTTTGCTTAATGAAGGGAACCTGTAACATCTGTTCAACATTTCGGGCAAAGGTAAATAAAAGATGATCGCTATACCGATGGTATCATACTGTTTTGTATTAGTAAATGAATGATGATCCATTTATTGCTTGTAAAACTATTGAGAGATGAAGGATAGTGAAGTCCTAATGCTTTAATGGTTTATCTGCAGATACCTTACTTTTGCGATATGACAGATGCTGGCAGTGATTTACAAACCAGATGGTGGACCCTGGAGGCCAGGCTGGTAGAAAGATTCGGAAAGAAACCCGATATGGAAGCGATCCTTTTCCTGATCGGTATACAGGAGCTTGGTGATATCCGGGAGAAGTATACCAAGGAGCAGAAGCAGGATCTTATGCATATAGCTACCTGCTCGCTTTTTGCACAGAGCGGTTATTTTGAAATGGAAAAAGTGGACGAGGATGGATGGCCTCACTTCAGGCAGCTGAAATCTTTGCCGGTGATGAACCTGATAGAGCAGGAGAACTTCTTAAAAGACCATATCCTGCTATATTTCGCCAACACGGGGTTTATGGAGTAGGAGCGGCTTTAAAGATCTCTGCCAGCCTGATATGCAGGGCGTTGCTTCGGAGATTGGTAGCGATCACTTTTCCCTCCGGATCCAGCAGGACGCTAAAAGGTATTGCCTGAATATCATACAGTTCAGCCACCGGGCTTTCCCATTTTTTCAGATCGCTTACGTGTTGCCAGGTAAGTCCATCCTTGTGAATGGCTTTCAGCCAGGCTTCCTTATTGTCATCCAGCGATACGCCCAGCACTGTAAAATTCTTATCCTTATAGGTATTATATGCTTTTACGATTTCGGGGTTCTCCATACGGCAGGGGCCGCACCAGCTTGCCCAGAAATCCACCAGGGTATATTTTCCCCTGTAATCCGCCAGTGAAACATTCTGTCCCAGGGTATCAGGTAAAGTAAAGACAGGAGCCGCTTTTCCCGGCACAATAGCTCTCGCGTCCCGTGCCTGTTTTTCCAGGTAAGCCTTACTGAAACTTTTTACCGTAGGGTCAGCGGGAAAATTCTGAGATATCCGGGTTACTTTTTTGCTGATAAGGGCAGTATCCGCTCCAAACCGGTTGAGAAAGCCGAGCGCATAAATGGCCGCGACGCCGTTGCGGGTAGTATCAATATAAGCCGAAATTGCCTGCTTGTAATCGGTTTTCAGGTCATCCGACTGGTGCTGCAGCATGTTTTTCAAGCTGTCGGCTGTTGCAAGATTGACCAGGGACTGAACGGAATCAATACTTTTCAGGCGGTCGTCAGTGATGTCAAGCAGCTTTTTCAATGAAGCCGATCCGGGAGATGAAGTACTGTAATCTGCGGGGCGCTGCCAGTCCATATCAAAATGAATGACAGGAGTATCATTGGCAAACAGGATAAATCTTTTCTCCTTTTGGAACTCCAACTTATAAATAGCAGGCTCTGCCAGCCCGGTGGAAAGTGTTACCGAACTGTTGCCGGCGTCCAGTGTAGCAGTATCCAGTAATACCGGCCCCATTCCAAAGTCAACCGCTACCAGGCTTACCACCTGTTTCTCAGGGTTGCCGGTGACAGTCGCTGTAACCATTAAACGATTGTTTTTCTGTTCACATGCGCCGAAAAAAACGATCAAAACTGCAAAAAACAAAAATCTCATATCTGCCATGCTTTTAACGGCTGCAAGATATTCAAGAATCATCAATCGGAGCGGGAATCTGCCCGCAAAAGGCATCCGGAAATAAAAAAAGTTATGCGCGCGCATAACTTTTTTATAAATCAATGTATAGTTGTGATACTATTTCTTAAGATACATGACCTCTTTTACCAGCTTCACAGTTCTGGGTACATCGGGCAGATATGCCGCAACCAGATTGGGCGCATAGTGCATGGGTGCATCAGCGCTGGTGATCCTGCGAACGGGGGCATCCAGGTAGTCAAATCCTTCTTTCTGGATCCTGTAAGCCAGTTCAGAAGAAACGGAAGCGAAGGGCCATTGCTCTTCCACGATCACCAGGCGGTTGGTTTTCTTAACAGACTCCAGTACCGTATGCCAGTCCAGCGGACGGATGGTGCGAAGATCTATTACTTCAGCGCTGATATTTTCTTTTGCCAGCTCCTCGGCTGCTCCCAGCGCCACTTTCATCATTTTATTAAAAGAAACGATGGTTACATCGGATCCTGCTCTCTTTACATCTGCTTTACCAATGGGTATCAGGTACTCTTCTTCCGGCACTTCTCCTTTTTCTCCATACATCACTTCGCTTTCCATGAAAATAACCGGGTCATCATCGCGGATAGCGCTTTTCAGCAATCCTTTGGCATCGTAAGGGTTAGACACTGAGATCACTTTCAACCCCGGAATATTAGCATACATGCTTTCAAACGCGGTAGAGTGCTGTGCGCCCAACTGCCCTGCTGAACCGTTGGGACCGCGGAATACGATAGGACAACCCACCTGCCCGCCACTCATGGCCAGCATTTTGGAAGCGGTGTTCAGGATCTGGTCCAGCGGCAATACTGCAAAGTTCCAGGTCATAAATTCCACGATCGGGCGAAGACCGTTTTGGGCAGCACCTACTGCCACGGCTGTAAATCCCAGTTCTGCAATAGGGGTATCAATGACCCTTTTGGGACCAAACTCGTCCAGCATTCCCTGGCTTACCTTATAGGCGCCATTGTATTCCGCCACTTCTTCGCCCATTAGAAGAACGCGTTCATCCCTGCGCATTTCTTCATTCATTGCTTCCCGCAACGCTTCCCTGAACTGTATAACTCGGTTTGCCATTCCTGATTCTGATTTGAGACCAGCAAAAATATTAGAACTGGGGCAGATAACCAAAAATAGAAAAGAGGACCGGATGTTATCCGGACAGGGTTACCACCGCCTTGTAAGTTATCATTAAAAAATACCGGGTCAGTTACTTTTCATGTATGGAAAGGATCGGGATATGCGAATGCACCGCCAGAGTATTGGTATGACTTTTCTGGAACAACCTGTCTAACAAACGTTGCTTTTTAGGCACGGTTACGATCAGATCCGCATTATTTTTCTCCGCAAACTCACTGATGCCGCTTTCTACGTTTTCGTTTTCAATGAAGTAGTATTTCGGTTTTGCCTCCGACAGCAGTTGGTGCAATAGTATAGATTGTTCGGGGGTATCCGGTTTAAAATTCCTGTTATCATAATCCACATTCAGTACCAGCAGCTCTGCATTGAAGGTATTGACCCAGCTTTTGATGGTAGCGGCGGGAATTGTTTCCGCAACAGCTTTCAGGTCGCAGGCAAACACAATTTTTTGAATACCCTTAAAAGAAGACCCCGGCGGTACAACTACTACCGGCGTGGTGAGCTTCCTGAGCACGGAAAGGGTAGTGCTTCCTAAAAAAAGGCGTTCTACCAGGCTGGCGCCTTTGGTGCCCATTACAACGGCAAAAGGCCGGATGTTTTCGCAGAAATCCTCCAGTTCAGATTCCACGAGCCCCATCCTCAATTCAGTATTTACCTGTATAGCACCGCTGGTCAGCTTTTCTACCTGCTGTTTCAGGTCCTCCAGCTGCTGCCGGCACATATCCTCTATATCTGATATATTCACAACGGGCAGCGGTGCCTGGGTATCCGTATAGGAAACGGGTATCTGGTAAACGTGGAACAATGTGAGGGATGCCTGGAGCGCTACTGCCATGTCAGTGGCGTAGTTCATGGCATTCAACGCAACCGGGGAAAAATCCGTGGGAACAACTATGGCTTTCATACCTTGAGTATTTATATAGTAAAGCTAATAAAATTAAACTTGCTCTTATAGCTATCCGCAAACAGGGTGTATCTTTCGCAGGCGGGTGCGGACACCCTTCTGCAGAGTACACTACCGGTTGATGTCCCCACCATAGGTCAACTTAGGCGAGCAGTCCATCTTTCCGGCACGTGGAGACACGTGCCGGGGCGACCGCCTTGGTACGTGTCTCACGTACCATCGCAAGGAATTCTTCTTAAGTTGACGGCTATGATGTCCCCGCCGACCGGAAACTTGCGCAAAGCGAAGACCTGGAATATCCCCCGCAAACGATATGCCGGGGATATCTGGTATAATATTAGGAAAAACAACTGCCATTGACACTGCTTTTTGTCATGCGACATCGTATTTTATATCATGTTGGCGTATTTCGTCTTATTACCCATGGCTTTTCGCGCACTGGCGGGGTTTACAAGGCAGGCAATTACATTGTTAAATAATTGTTACGTGTAAATAATATGCGGCAAAAAGGTAGCCGTTTCACGAACACGAAGCTATCCGCAAAGGTGTGCAAAACCGTTCCCTGGTCTTTTTCGTATGCTTAGTGCTGCCGGGCAATTTTGCGTGGAAAAAACTCCGCTATTTTTTGCTGATCGCTTTTGCTATCGCTTCCAGGTGTTCATTGAATGAACTGAATTGCTGTAATACCTGGCCGGTAACATCACTGCCCATTCCCGCAAACCTGTTGCTCTTTACGAATATGGCTTTTATGCCGGTCCACCGGATTGCTTCTTCATTCGTCAATAACCCGGCGAGCTCTTTCAGCTTTAAAAGGTTTGCTTCGGCATCGGATGTTAAGGTTTGCGACTCTCCTTCATAGTGAGATAATAATAATGTATCGATCTCTTCCTTATTCATCAATGGCACAATACGCGCTACCATTTTATTCATATTGCGATAGGAGCCCTGCAGCTTAAAGGGTGGTTCTGTGCGGTAAGCATCCTTCATAGCGGCGCTGGCGATATACTGCTGATTCACTTTAATGACCACACTTCGTACTTTCATTACATTCCTCAGTACGGCTATGGCATCATCTATTTCCTGTGCATTGTAGTTGCCCTCCAGTTCAGGCAGCATGTCGGCTTCTGTTTCCACATATTGTACCAGCTTGTGCAGGTCGCCAAAGCTGCTGTTGCTGATGCGCTGCAGGTAACGGTTTTCCGCCACCGCATTTTCCACCAGGCTCAGGTTGAACAAATAATCCGAGCTGCCAATCACATCACCGAGGTTATATACGTCGGCACGGTTGGCCAGCATGTCTGGTATTTTGAATTGTTCCCCGCTTTCGGTATAGGGGTTTCCGGCCATCACCACACAGAAGCGTTTTCCCCGCAGATCATAGGTTTTACTTGCCCCTTCAAATATTCCATCCATTTTACGCTGACCGTCTGCCAGCGAAATAAATTTCTGTAAAAACTCCGGGCTGCAATGCTGTATATCATCTACATACAACATCACGTTGTCTGCCATTTCAAAAGAAAGGTTTATTTTTTTCAATTCCTCCCGGGCTCCCGAAGTTGTTGCTTCCACAGGGTCAATGGAGGTGATGTTGTGCCCTATAGTAGGTGCATTTATTTTCACAAAATGTAAGCCCATTGTCTTCGCGAGGTATTCCATCAGGGTGGTCTTACCATAACCCGGAGGAGACACCAGCAGCAGCATACCCATCCTGGCCGTACGCTTATCGTCGCCGGCTGCTCCGATCTGTTTGGCAAGGTTAGCGCCTATCAATGGGAAATAAACCTCGTTGATCAAACGGTTACGGACAAATGAGCTCAGTACTTTGGGCTCCAGTTCTGATATCTTTAAGGAATGCTGATAAGTTTTTGTCAACTGTTCTTTCAGGCGGTTGAATGCTTCAAATGCCGGCACCGTTTCTTCCGTATAGGTTTTTAATTTACCAACAAGCTGGTGATAATGCAGATGATACACCTGATCCTTAATAACGGGGTGCGTGCCTTTCAGACCTGTAATGATTATGACATCTTCTGCTGGTTTCTCTTTATGGCTATGCTCCCTGAAGAGCAGCAGACAAACTGCCTCATCCTGGTAAAAAGCATCGTACTTTCCTTTATTTTGCTTGAGAAAGACGCTTATCCAGTTCTGGATAATATAAAAGCGTTCCTGGAGACTGAAATCCGCATTGCCCGCATCCTGGAGGAACAACTCTGTTCGCTTTTGTGCTTGCAGGAATTCCTTAAATCCATTCCGCAACTGCATTGCCTGCCGGCTGCAGGTGAAATGCCGGTTTCGGGAAAACTCATCGTAGAGGTAGCGGGCTACCAGCACAGGATCTACCGGGTGGTAAGCTATTGCCTGGTTCCCGTATTCTGTTACTACTTCTTTTTCCAGGAAAATGAACCGGCTTTCGTCGCCGAAGCTTTCTTCAATAGCATAAGCAGCAGCTATAAGTTGTTGTATTTTCTTCCGTACTGCATCACTGGTTTTGAACCAGAACAATTGTGCCGCTACTCTTATTACGGGAGGATATTCCAGGATGCCCAGCTCTTCTCTCAGCTTTTGAAGCGACCGGAAGATCTGCCGTGCATCAGAGTCGTGTACTGCTTTCAGGTACCCGGCTCCGTAGTCCTTTTCTACTCTTTCCGTAATATAATCATCCGCATTCCAATGCTCATTGTGCAGAAGGCTTTCCCGGAAAGTGAGATAAGCCAGGTACTCACCCCTGTATACCTGCGTGTTCTCTGATACCAGGTCCTGCTCCCATATATGCCGGTAGGTATACAAAGCTTCCTCCTGTACTTCTTTGTAAAAGCTGGTGCCGAGTAAATGATAGAACAGCCTGTCGCTTCTGCGGACAATGGTCAGGCTGAGATTCTGTTTGTTAACAGTAAATTTATAATCGCCCAGGGCAATGATATGATGACCATCCACGAACAGGTCGGTTCTGTCTTTCAACTGCCGGAGCGCATCCTCCCGGGATACTTTCAGCAGGTTCTCCAGGTTTTCAGCTTTTGCCACATCTCCGAGATCACGTAGTTCGGCTGCCAGGTTTCGCACCTTGTCGATCATCAGGTCGGTAGAGAAGAAAGCATATATCTCTTCCCTGCTTTTAAAAGACTGTGCTTTGTTTTCCACGTTCTTTAAAACACGCATTCCTATCTGCTCCAGCGAGCCGGTCTTTCTGTTGATCTGCGCGATCAACATTTCTTTCTTACCATTGAATGCCCTGATGATCTCATCCCGCTTGTCAGCAACCTTTAGTACAAACTCATCAAAATCCGCAAATTTGCTTTCCAGCTCTTCTACCTGTATGCTGATCTTCGTGAAATAATCATCCGCCTTTTCCGGAGAATCGGCGAGATCTAAAAAATTGACAATACTCTGTTCCAGCAATGTCATCTGCGCATAGAATTCACCGGTAGCTTCCCTGCTGCGCAGGCTGCTGATGGTGCGGGTAAGGTCTGCACGGACTTCATTAAGCGATGAAAAGATAAGTGATATCTTCTCAATGATCCTGGTGGTTTGAGTGGCATCGTCAATTTTCAGGCTGTTGAGAATGTCGATCAGCATTTCCAGCTCGCCTGCAATGCTTTTTACAGCTTCCTCGATGGATTGGGCATCTATCAGCTTTTCAACGGTAGCAACGGCTTTTTTCTGTATCCCTACTTTCTCTTCATATGGCTTGAGCGCATTTTCCTGTAACAGGAAATGGATGGTCTCCTGCGACAGGGAGGCGTTATAGGTTTGTAAGGTTTCTTTCAATTCATTTACCGCATCCGTGTCAATATACCGTACGTTCAAAAGGTCTATTACCGCGCCCTGCATTGCCCGGGTAGCCGACAGGAGCTGCACCAACTGGTCCAGCGATTCCGGCGTCGTATTTTTCACCCGGATAACGAGGTCGTCTACACGCTGCTGCACAGCGGTGAGCGATTCGCGTGCATGCTGCCGCTGCGCCTGCACTTTGGCGAACTCATCGATGGCTGTATTTGCTACATCTCTTACCTGGGTAAGCGGCGCTGCGAGGTTAAAAGTGGCTTCATCCCGGATCCAGAAATAGCTGTCCAGTATGTCATTCGCTTTCTTCTGGATGTCTTCGTATAATCCTTCGTAATTATCCTCTTTCTGCAACAACTGAATCACTTCCTGGCTTTCCGCCATTGCCGCCACAATATCTTTATTGCCTATCTTGTACAGCACATTGTCCCTCATGGCTGTATTTTCTTCCAGCCTGGCTGTGAACGGTGTACGCCATATCTGCACCTGGTGATGCCTGACTGCTTCTTTCTCCGCACGGAAGTAGATCAGCCGGCCATCATCAAAAATGGTGAACCCATTACAAATGATGGGCGTTTCCACCTGCTGTATAATGACATTATAGGACATCAATACATAGGTGTTGGAGCTGTTCTGGTAAAAAACATACAGGTAATCTTCTCCATTAGGAGAAGCTACATGACGCATGAAGTCCAGGTCGGTGATATCCGATTCAAATATTTTGTGATCGCCGTTCTGCAGATAATATCCGTTGGGAAAAATGACACCCTGGTTATCCGGAAGCAGTATGGCTGCATCCAGCAACATTTTAATGGGAACCACTTCTTTGGTCCTTATATTATAGATATAAGTGCGGAAGTTTTCCTGGTATGGTTTGATCTTTAGTGCAATCAGGTTACCGAGGTCTGCGTAGTAGTATTCTGCATCATCCAGTTGCTGATCCTTATTGATAACAGGCTCCGCATAAATGCCTCTTCCGGTGTCCGTATTGTCCTCTATCTTGAAGGTAATATCGCCGTTAATAGCCTCAATGAATACTTTATCTGCAATGGAAATATGGGGATGCCGCCCCAGCCTGCGATCCTCCAGCCCGGTTTTTTGCCAGGTAAAATCATGCTGTGGTGCACGCTTTACTTCGTGAATGCTGCGATCGTCTATATAATGAAGCTGGTCGTTCTTTATCAGCCATTTGAATGCCTTCCGGTCCTCCGTGTTTTTCGTGGTCTGGAAGATCATGTAGAGGTAGTTCGGCGTTTTATAGAACTTGGCAAAAATGGAATCCCGGTAATACTTATACAGGTTGGTAAAGTCGGTTATAAAATTTTCATCTGCTATCAGCGTAAGCGATTGTGGCTCGAAGTAATTATCTGCAAACCGGTAAATGCTGAAAACATCGCTCAGCCTTATATCTTCCCGTAAACCAAAATGGACATTATAGGCAAAAATACACAGGTCGCCAAATGCCATGATCCCCCGTGCCACGCCATTGTTTTCCGTGGTAATGCGTTGGTTGGCGATCAGCTCAAAGTTATCTGAGCTGAATATTTCCTTACGGGCATTGTTGAGCTGTGCCAGCCTTTTGGCCAGTTCCCGTCTTTGTTCATCCAGACGGTTCTGGATAATTTCATATGTACCGGAATCTAGTATATTCGTCTGTTGTGTGTCTTTTGCCATAATTCAACTTAATCCTTTTTAAAACCCGAAAACACTCAAACTTTCTTACTCATCATCCAAACTCCGCCGGAATTAGAGTATTCCCTTTGACCAGCATCATTTAGTATATAGTCTGTAATTATCCACTCACCTTCAAAACGCGCTTTACTGGAGAATATACCCTTATAGTAAAACCCTGTGTAGTGAATATCCAGTGAAGGCTTATCTGGCAGAGCAACTGTCTGAAATTCTTCATCAATGGTTAACAAGCCAGGATACCGTTTTATAAAACTTATTAAATTAGGAACAAAGCTTCCTTCAACGGTTGCCGATGAATTAAAATAAGTTTTTGAGAACCTGTCTTCACAAATTCCATTAAAATTGCATTCATCAAATTTAATATCTAACGTAAATGGCTCTACAATTTTTCTATGATCTTCGGGATAAGCGTTTCCATACTTAAATATACCATGCCAGATACCACTTAACTTTTCATAATTCACCAGAGATGTAGTTTATCAGGTTATAGATAGTTCTTATCCCAGTTTTTTATTCGACAGTCCCAGGCTGTTTGCCAGACCTGCCAGGTTAGACAATACAGACTTATCTGCATCCGTACTGTTTTGCTGCATTTTCAGGATCAGGCTGGCGATCGTCAGGTTTTTCAGGTCGTTGGTAGAGACATTATATTTCTCCGCAAACCCCCTGATCCTTTCCATCAGGTCGCCGGAATTGCTACCATCTCCGAGGAGGGCTGTTTTGATATGTGTAGCATGCTCGCTTTCATTGATCAACCTGTCAAACCCTTTTGCATTGCTGATCTGGTTTACAATGTTCTGGAAGAACAAACTTTCGCCACCCACGATATCGATCCTGGCGCTCTTCATCGCTTCACCCAATACTGCAGCCTGTGCTTCTGCCACATCTTTCTGGATGTTGATGCCGGCCAGCGCAATGTCCTTATCTTTCTGCACCAGTATTTTGAACTCTTCGTGATCTTTACCCACTGCATCCAGCTTCTTCATGGCTTCTGCCTTTTCTTCTATGCCTTGCGCTTCTGCTAATGCTTTTTCTTTTACCACTGTTGCTTCCGCCAAACCTTTTTCCTTCACTACTTCTGCCTGCGCCAGTCCTTCCTTACGTTTTGCTTCTGCCATTTTCTCTATTACAGCGGCTTCTACAGTTCCCTGCCTTTCCTCTGCGTCTGCCTTAGCGTGCATTACCTCTGCTTCTGACAGTCCAAGGGTAGCTTCTTCACGTGCCTGTGCTTCCGCTAAAATTTTACGTGCTTCCGCTTGTTTGGCAGCTGCTTCCTTACGTGCTTCCGCATCTATGATCAGTTGCCTGGCTTTTTCTTCCGCCGCTTTTTTCTCTGCCTCCGCCGCTTTCACGGTCTGGATCAGTTTCTCTTCTGCCTGCCGGGCCGCTTCGGTGATACCTACTGATTTCTTACGCTCCACTTCCCGGAAGGCTTCCACATCTTTGATACCTTGTTGTTCTTCCACCACTCCTTTTTCCAAACGTACCCTTTCTTTGATGACATCCTGTATGTTTTTCTTTTCTATTTCTACGGTACGTTCTTTCTCGATCTGTGCAAGTGTTACAATTTTTTCTCTCTCTGTTTGCTCCAGGGCGCGATCCTTTTCTACTCTTTCCGTTTCTACCGCATCGGTTCTTTGTTTATTTTTCTCTGCGATGATGATCTGGCGCAATTTGTTTTCTTCCTGTACTGCCAGGGATTCATCGGTTTTGATCTTTACCGTTTGTGCCTTCAGTCTTTCCTCTTCCCGTACTTTCACAATTTCGGCCTCCTCTCTTGCGCGGATATTGTCGATCTCTCTTTTTTGCTTTTCTTCTTTTTCCGCCATTTGTCTTTCCAGTTCCAGGATGGCTTCCCTTGCTTCCACGTTTTGTTTTTTGATCACCTTTTCCTCTTCCCTGCGGATCAGGTTGGCATTAATGTTTTGCGCAGCGGTCAGCTCGGTGATCTTACGTATACCCTGTGAGTCCAGGATGTTTTGCGGGCTCAGGAACTTCATTTCCGTTTGCTCCAGGTAGTCAATGGCGCAGTCATCCAGCACATAGCCGTTCAGGTCGGTGCCGATGATATCCAGTATTTCTGTCCTGAACTCGCGGCGGGCTTCGTACAGTTCAATGAAGTCGAATTTTTTGCCTACGGTTTTTAATGCTTCCGAGAATTTGGCTTCGAACAGGTTGCGTAGGGTGTCTACATCACTGGCACGTTCGGTACCAATACTCTGTGCCACATTCAACACATCTTCCACGCTTTTGTTTACCCTTACAAAGAATGCTACCTTGATATCAGCCCGGATATTATCCTTGCAGATCAGACCATCATGTTCCATACGGGCGATCTCCAGCTTCTTTACCGAGATGTCCATGATCTCCATCTTGTGCAGGATAGGTATCACATACATCCCCTTGTTGAAGGCTACCTGTCCGCCACCCACACCTGTTCTTACAATGGCTTTGCCCTGTGGTATCTTTTTGTAAAAGCTGGCAAAGGCAAACAGTATGATAAACAGCAGAAATACCACCCCTCCTATGATCAACAGCGTAATACTTCCTAATGCTCCCATAAATTTTTCAGTTTAAATTGTGATGTATATGTTTTAGTTTGAAATAATTTTTATACAATCCTATTGTATCGTTCGGGCAGGTGTCAAACGGCACGTGGGGACACGTGCCGGGGCATCGCCCGGTTGCGTGTCCCCACGCAACCTTCACATGAGTACCAAAACACACCCCCGCAATGACGATCCACCCTACACAATGTTATCCAGGTTCACTTCCGGCACCACCAGGTAATATTTTCTATCCGGCGATTCATCGGATATCATTACTTCCGTGTTATACTCAATTGGTATTCCTGTTTTACTTTGCACATTAATGCGCATCACTTCCGTTTTAACCACCAGTTCCGCCGAGCCTATTTTACTGCCGGATATAGAAGAGCGCATCCGCGCAATACGTCCCAGCAGATCGTGTCCTTCTTCACCCTGGTATCCCATAGTTTTATATACTTTAATGAGTGGTTTTGTAGCAAATCTTGTCAGGAAAAATGTCACCAGGAAGACCGGGATCAGGATAAATACCGATTTCCATCCCCAGGCGCCCAGACCGAATACAACAGAGGAAGCCAGTGTGCCGATCCAGGCTATGAACTTAAAGGTGGAAAACACCACCATGAAGGGCACTTTTCCCACATTCAAATATTCCAGTCCTTTGGCAAACATTGACTTATCCGGCACATCGTGATGCAGATCAGGATCCGTATCGGTATCAATGTCAGCCCCATGAATATCCAGATCTGCATCCGCATCCCCGAACAGGTCGCCCGCAATAAAAGTAAAGATCCAGTAGATGGCTGTGATCCCTGCCAGCAAGGTCATAATGGCGTTGCTGAGCGGATTGAGCAGTAAGTGGACAAATTCTGTCCAGTTAACAGATGCGATCATGCTGGTCGGTTTTAAAAGATGTTATCTATTCCACTGGCATATAAGCTGCGCATCACGCTATTGGGAACCGCCGCTTATACCCAGCTTTTCTTTTATTGCCTGCAGATCCTTTTCGATAGATAAGGAATCATTTTTCAGCAGGCTGTTCAATTCGTCCTTCAGGTCGTTTTTGCCGTGCGCAATTTCACCGTAAGCTTTTGCCAGCGCTTCCTGGTCTTCCACTTTTGCCTTCATACGCTCCAACATGGCAATTGTACCGTTGTTGTCTATCTGTGCCAGTTGCTTGTTTACCTGCTCGGTAGCCTTGCTCACTTTCACACGGGCTTTCAGGGTTTTCAGCTCCTTTTCCCATTTCTCCAGGTTACTTTTCAGTATCTCTGTGTTCTTCAGCATATCCTGCGAAGACTGCTGCAGACTGGCTGCCTGGATGCCCAATGTCTCCGCTTCCTGGTAGTACTTTCTTCTCAGCGACAGCGCTTCCCGGGCAAGCTGTTCAGCTTTAACGATATCTACGCCCCCGGATTGTGCTTTCTGCATGACCAGGATCGCTTTTTCCGCATAATTCACAGATTCCTTTTCGCACATCTCCCTTTCGTTCTCGGTACGGATGGCCAATGCCTTCACTTTTGCATAGGCCTCGGTGGCGTTTGCCAGGTCTTCCCGCAGCTCACGAAGCCCCTGTTCGGTCATTTTAACCGGATCCTCCATTTTTTCTACTGCGGCATGTATTTCTGCCTGTCCGATCCTGAAAATCCTTTTAAATATGTTCATGGCTTTATATTTTTGAAAAATTGATAATTTGTTGATAGTACTCGCTCAGCATAAGTCCCAGTGAATTCAGGGCGCTTTCAAATTCATTGAAGTCAATATTCTCCAGTTGCATGGTATAGCGGAACAATACCTTGTTCCCATCCTCGTTGATCACGAACGCACCATGTATCATATCCCTGTTTTTCTGCAACAGTTGCTTGAACATGTCCATGTTATCTGCTTTGAAGGAAAACAGGTATTGTTCAATAATCAGCACCGGCGGCGCCACCCCCAGTATCAGGTTGTGGATACCGTCAGGCGTATTTTCAATTTTCAGTATGCCCGTTTCATCGTTCCTGTAGGTGATGGTGCAACCGCAGGCTTTGGCAAATTGTTCTATTGTGTTGATGTAGTCCATTCTTTTTCTTATCATATTCTTGAAACAAATCTAAAACAAAATAAATAAAAATGCAAATATTTTTAGCATAAAAGATAAAATTTTTTACATTATCTTTGTTGGATGACCAGGATCGGGAGTAATATCAAAAAAATAAGGACGACTAAAGGATTAAGCCAGCAGGCATTTGCTGATCTGTTTGAGCTCACCCGGGGAAATATCTCTTCTTACGAGGAAAACAGGGCAGAGCCTAGGATCGAGGCCATCATTCGAATTGCAAAATATTTTGGCATACCTGTTGAAAAATTTATCACTTCCAGTCTGACGATCAACGAGATCCTGAAATTTAACGGCGATAAGCTGATAGAAGAGGAAAATCATATCATCAGCCTTCAATTAAGGGAGGTGCCTTTCATCAATGATAATATATACATGAAGGCCTGTCATGGCGACCTTACATTCAATGAATGGGAAGCTTTTCCCAGGCTGATATTACCCGAAACCACCAACCACAATCTTGTAGCCATCACCTTTAATGCCAATATTCCTCATCCCGCTTCGCTGCCTGATTACCAGATGCATGATGTATTGGTATTTGAAGAAGTGACCCGTGAAAATATCCACCTCTGTCATGGGAAAACAGGCATATATACCGGTATGGATGAGCTCATGATCGGACGGTATGAGGTCAACGAAAGCGCCGTAGAGCTGATTCTGAATGACTTTAAAAAACATGTGTTTGCTTTTGAGCCTGCCAAACAGTTCTGGAAGTTGTTTGCGGTGTATGCACATAAGGGGTGAGGGACTCGGGAACCTATGAAGATTTGTCGTCCGGCTTTCTTCCTGGAAATCGGGTAACTACTTTGTTTTAAATCCTATCCGGTCACGGTCATCCCATTTCCGTTGAGCGACTTTTTCATCCAGCAGGTTTTCCAAAGCGTCATAGATCTGGCTCAGCTGCACGTCATGCTCACCGATGCGATCCCTGATCTGTTTTATTTGTGTGGCTACATCATTCTGTAGCAGCAATACCCTCCTTACCTCCACAAAAGCGCGCATAATGGCAATATTCATGCTGATAGCACGATCACTGTTGAGCACACCGCTAAGCATGGCTACCCCCTGCTCGGTGAAAGCGTAAGGCAAAGAGATCCTTGAACGATGCTTTTGTGAACCGGTCACAATTTGTGACCGGTTGGCTGTAACTAATTGTTTATTAGTATATTGTGGTGTTTGTCTGGGCTTTAATGCTATTCCATTCCTGCCTTGTAAGCTGGAACATAAAATCTTCCGGGAAACGTTTAATATTCCTTTTAACGGTTTGGTTAAAAACCTTGGTTTCCACTTCATAAAGGGCTGCCAGGTCGTAGTCCAGCATTACCCTTTCATTCCTGATCTCATAAATTCTGTTTTGAATAGATTGGATGACTTGCATGCTCATAGGTTAAGAACTCAGAATATAAGCATTTTTATAGTGAGCAGCAAATGAAGCTTACTGAGCCCGATTGATGTGGGTGGAATAAGCTGCATGGACAACGCACGGATGCCAACAGTTTCAGAAAAACCATAAGACTTCCGCCGGAGCCTTCCAACCTTTGAAGATTATAAAAAATAAAAACTATATTGTATCAAACGTTGCCTGTCGAATTGTTTTCCACATTACTCATTGATAATACTCCGTTCATATTTCTTTAACATCTGCAGAATAGTTTTACCCCGTTATTATAATGACGCTTTATCATCCTTACCACATGTGCCGGTATCAGCTGCCTGAATACCGGCATACAACGATTTTTCTGCTGTTGAATTATACCCACTGGGGGAAACAAAAAGAATTTTAAAACATAAAACTAGCTACCATGCATTTCTTCATGAGAAATTTGTGTGCTGTCATTTTATTGCTATTCAGCATTATGGCAAGCCCGCTATTACAGGCACAGGGAACAAAAACCATTATTACAGGAAGTATCAGGGACGATCAGCAGAAAGGAATACACGGTGCAACCGTAAGGGTAAAAAACGAATCTACGGGATTTTTTACATCCGCGGTTACCAACGCCAGCGGTGAATATATTTTTAATGAATTACCGCTCGGAAGCCCCTACACAGTTTCTGTTACTGCCGTAGGATTTGGCGAGCAAAAACAGGTGGGTTATTCATTGAATCTTGCGGATCAGCTGCAGATCAATTTCATACTGGCGCCAGAGCTGAAAGAATTGCAGGAAGTGAAAATAGTGGCTAACACCCTGAAAAATTCTATAAAAACATTAGGCGCCTCCACAGCAGTTACCGCAAAGGAGTTAACGCGACTGCCTGTTAACGGAAGGAATTTCACATCACTTATCGATCTTTCCCCTGTAAGTAACGGCGGCACTCTAGCAGGACAGTTGGCCTCGTCTACCAATTACACAGTTGATGGTATGACGGCGCGTAGCACCATTGCCGGTGGCAACAGCGGTGGCGCCTATTCCATTTCAATGGAAGCTATCCGTGAGTTTAAGGTTGTTACTAATGAATATGATGTTACCAACGGGCGTAGCGGCGGCGGCAGCATTACCACCGTAACAAAGTCAGGAACAAATACCCTGTCCGGCTCTGCCTTTACTTTTGCACGTACCAACTGGTTATCGAGCAACTATAATCTTAACGGATCAAGACGTTCCCAGGAGTTTTCAACCTACCAATATGGTTTTTCATTAGGCGGACCGATCATAAAAGACAAAGCACATTTTTTCATAGCATGGGACCGCCAGGCAGATGCAAGACCTTTATATATTGCTGACATACAAACGACGGATGATATAGTCCGGTATAGGGTAACGCAGGAAACGCTTGACGAGTTCAGCAGGGTTGCTCATGAAAAATACGGTACATCATCCAATCCGCAGTTTGGTTCATTTCCCAAGAAGAAACAAACGGATGCCGCATTTGTTCGCATAGACTGGCAGTTGAACCGCTCCAACCTGCTTACCATCAGAAACAACTTTATATATGATATGGATCATCAGGCTGATGGCGATAACGCCGGTATTAATATGTATGAAGTATACGCAGACAGGAAGACCGTTAATAACAGCCTTATGGCATCCTTACGTACCGGGTTAGGCGCAGGTGTTACTAATGAATTGAAACTGCAACATTTTTATGAAAGTAATAATGTAATACCCAATCAAGAGCTGCCGGCACAAAGTATTCCCCGTGCCATCGTTGAGAATGTGGAATCTGTAAACGGAGATACTAAATTGTATAACTCTATTCAGCTGGGCGGTCAGAGATATACGCCTGAATGGTTCAAAGGGAATGTATTACAATTGGTAAACAATCTTTATTACAATACCAACAGCTATAAGTTCACCATGGGTATTGATCTCATGTATACCAATATGGCATTCCGCTATGGAAGTGAAATGAATGGGCGATATTATTTTACCGGCTTAAGCAACTTCGAAAACCTTACGCCCTACCGCTATGCCAGGGATATATACATCACCGATGAAGAAAGTACCAATACCAATAATGTTTCAACCGGTATTTACGGACAGGTGGAAACAAGGCTGTTTGACGGACTGGACGTTGTAGCCGGGGTGCGGGTAGACAATACCAAATACCTTAAAAGAGCAACGCTGAACGATGTGGTATACAAGGAGCTCAACCTGAGAACAGATAATGGCATCAACACTTTCCAGGTACAGCCACGTGTTCAGTTTAACTGGGACATCGGTCAGGAGTCCAAAAATATTGTAAGATTTGGCGCAGGTATTTTCGGATCTAACCTGAACCCTTACTCCATGATCAATAATATGCTCTTTGACGGATCACATATTGCGGGCGTTGATATTACCAATCCAGCGCTTATTCCCGCACCTGACTTTGCAGGTTACCGCAACGACCCCGCTTCTGCCCCAGGTAAGGACCTGTTCAATAACCCGCAGGTTGAAAAGCTGGTTACCATCAACACGAACAGTCCGGATATTAAAGTGCCGACAGTATATAAGGCTAACGTATCTTTTAACCATTTCATTACTTCCAAATTCAGGGTAGGTTTCAGTGCTTATGGCACCTGGGCCCGCAACAATTATATGTATATTGACCGTAACATGGTGGATCAGCCGTATTTCAGGATTGCAGCGGAAGATAACCGCGGCGTATACGTCCCGGCTTCTACGATCCAGGTTTCGAACGGGGCTGCAAACTGGGTTAACGGTCGTAAAACAACCGCAGTAGGAAGGGTTCTGGAGCTTGTAAGTGAAGGTAAAGTGAACTCCTACACTTTTGTAGCGGATGCCACCTACCGTTATTTCAAGGATGGTCAGATAAATGCATCTTACACCTGGAATGATACAAAAGACAATACATCTTACAATGGCAATGTTGCCAATACTGCCACTTTAGCATTAATGGTAAAGGATGACCCCAGAAATTTAAGCGGTATGGCTTATTCAGATAACCAGTTCAGGCATAAAGTTGTTTTTTATGGCACTGCGCCCAGCTTCTGGGGTATTAACATTGGTATACGCTTTAGTGGTATGGGCGGCACCCGCTATACGTTTGCCGTAAACGGTAATATGAACGGCGACTTCGTATCCTCAAATGATCTTCCTTTTGTGTACGATCCGTCGGGAGCATCTACCCCCGAGTACCTGCGTACCGGAATTCAGGCCATTTTAGATAATCCTAAAGCAGAGCAAAGCATCAAAGATTATATAAGAAGAGATATGGGTAAAATAGCAACACGCAATGGCGGTATCAACAGCTTTTACGGTGTATTTGATATAAGGGTTGCCAAATCATTCCGCCTTTACAAAACACACCGGGTGGAAGCGTCTGCGGATATTTTTAACTTTGCCAATATGCTGAATAAAAAATGGGGTGTGGGGCATAATTTAGGAAAGCAGAACCTGTATTCCATCAAAAATTTTGATGCGGATCAGGAGATATTTAATTACAATGTAAATACCTCTGCAGGTGTATCTGGATTAAACGGTAATCCTTTTCAGGTGCAGTTAGGATTACGCTATTCATTTTAATTCATTTAAAACGGTATATTCCTGTTATTTTACATCTCATCAAAATGAAAAAAATAGTCACGCTCTTTTTTCTGCTATGCATATATGTTACCCATATATCGGCACAGCATGTTGTTCTTGTTAGTATCGATGGATTCAGACCTGAATTTTACAAAGACCCCCAATGGGGAATGGTAAATCTCCGGCAGGCTATGGAGCTGGGAAGCTATTCTGACGGGGTACGAAGTGTTTTTCCCACGGTCACGTATCCATCTCATACCACCATTATTTCAGGCGTAAAGCCCTTAAAGCATGGTATTTATTACAATACGCCTGTTGAGCCTCTGGGTGCAACCGGCAGGTGGTATTGGGAATATGATTCTTTAAAAGTACCGACCCTCTGGACAGAAGCAAGAAAGGCTGGGCTGAAAACGGCTGCTGTAAATTGGCCGGTCACGGTTCATGCACCGATTGATTATAATTTACCGGAGTTCTGGGTATTACCTGACCAAAGTGGTGGGAGAAATGATTATGTAAAAGGTATGGCGCAGGAAGCAACGCCTAAGTCCCTGTTTGAAGAAGTGCAGGCAAATGCAACCGGCAAACTATCAAAAGACGGTTTTGATCTGGATTACTATTCATCCGATGCCAATCTTTCACGCATGGCTGCTTATATCATCATGAAATACAGGCCTTCGCTGCTGGCTCTTCACATTGCCACGGTAGATCATTTTGAGCATGAGCAGGGACGTGACGGTGATAAGGTTCGTAAAGCGGTAGCAGATGCAGACCGGGCCGTAAAGACGTTGATGGATGCGGTAGAAAAAGCAGGCTTAAAAGACAGTACTACTTTTATCGTAACCGGCGATCATGGTTTTGTGGATGTCCATACCCAACTGGCACCGAATGTATTGCTGGCAAAAGCGGGGTTAATTGATCAGGATGCAAAAAAATGGAAGGCTTATTTTCATAGCGTTGGAGGCTCGGCATTTTTACATGTAAATGATAAAAATGACAGGCAAACCATTGCCAAAGTGAGGGATCTATTGCAGGCATTGCCTGAAAAGCAAAAGAGGCTTTTCAGGATAGTAGAGCGGCCTGAGCTTGATGCTATAGGCTCTGACCCTTCAGCGATATTGGCCCTGGCACCCATTGAAGGCGTCACCTTCGGCAGCAGCACAAAAGGCGAGCTTGTAAATGCAGCGAAAGGAGGCACACATGGTTACTTTCCCGACTTCAGGCATATTGAAACCGGCTTTGTGACATTTGGAAGAAATATCAGGAAAGGAATTGTGATCCCCGCAATGGGATTAGAAGATATCAGTCCTTTAATCGCGACATTGCTGGGTTTTCCTTTTCCCACAGCCGATGGTATTTTGTATCCCGGCTTATTGAAGTAACATTCTTATACACTTATTATCATTTGAAAATACCCGGGTGGTCTGCCCGGGTATTTTTATTTTATTCCGGGTGGGTCAGATTTTTTTTCGGTGGGTGTGGACACACACCGATGGGGAATCCGCGTAATCTGCGGAATATAAATCCATGGTGGCGCGAGTCTTCCGAAGGATGATTTGTGTCCCATAGTTTTACCAAACTGTGTCCGGATTAGAAACGGTTATGCCCTGGTACAATCAGGGCGAAATTTTGTGACGCAAGTGATCTGCAGGCAGAACACATAACGCCAGGTTCTGGTCTATGCGGTCTTCGCACTTCGTGGTGACTGTGCACGAAATTATTTTTCTGTAGGAGAAGTCCATGTCGATATTATTGGCAAACTGTGCCTTTAATCACGAACTATTTGATCTCTTTCAGCAACTCTTTCACAGCAGCATCCCATGGTGGCGCGAGTCTTCCGAAGGATGACTTGTGCTCCATAGTTTTACCGGACTGTGTCCGGATTAGAAACGTTATGCCCTGATACAATCAGGACAGAATTTCGCGGCACAAGTGACCGGCAAGCCGAACACTTGCGCCAGGTTCCGGTCTGTCATAATAAGAAACCTGCCCAACAGCTGCATTACAGCTCAGCAGGTTTCCTGTCGCAAACATTTGCTTATTCTATTGCGGCGGTGCTATTATTTGATCTCTTTAAACAGCTCGTTTACGGCAGCCTCCAATTGCTGATCGGCGCCGGTAACAATCTTTTGTGCATCGTTGGCGATTTTAACATCCGGCTCGGTCTGCCAGTTCTCCAGGTATTTACCATTCATAGCCTTTACGCCCACGGGCGGCACCCCCCACCGGATACCGGTATCCATTAGTGTGGACCATCCTGCAAACGTGCAGGTACCCGGTACCGGCATGCCTACCAGCTTATTGATCTTTTGTGCCTGTATCATGTACGCATAACAGTGGCCATCGCTATAGTTGGCTTCATTTACCAGCGAAATGCTGGGTTTGGTCCATCGGAAATTAGGTTCAAAGCCGCTGTTACTTTTGTCTGTTCCGTAGTCCACGAATTTTTTGCCGCTTAAGAACATATCGAGGTCGGCTACCAGGTCGCCGCCGCCATTAAAACGGGTATCCACCACGAGCGCTTTCTTATCAAAATACTTACCCATCACTTCCTCATATACATTCCGGTAGGCGCCGTCATTCATGCCGGGGATGTGTATATAACCCAATTGTCCGTTGCTCCGTTTTTCTACTTCTTCCTGGTTACGTTTTATCCACCGGCGGTACAGGAGCGTATTCTCCTCCGCAATAGAAATGGGCTTCACCACGTAAGCAACTTCCTTACCTTTCTCCACAAAGGTGAGCAACGTGTTCTTACCCGCTTTACGGTTCAGTAGTTCACTGAGATCGTTATCTGGTTTAATGACAATACCATCGACAGATTTCAGTATGGCGCCCGGACTGATCGAAATATCATTTTTATCCAGCGGACCACCTTTTATGATCTCCAGTATCTTAACACCTTCTCCCGAATAACTATCATCATAGTAGGTACCCAAAGCTGCTGTAGCATCCCCATCAGGGTCGCTTTTGCTGTAGGCAGCACCACTGTGTGAAACATTCAGCTCACCCAGCAGTTCACTGACCAGCTCTGCGAATTCGTAATGATTACTTATAAAGGGAAGATATTTTTCATAATCCTTTTTATAGCTGCCCCAGTCCACTCCATGCATGGAAGCCGTATAGAAAGTGTTTTTGGTCTTACGCCATACATGCTCAAACTGGAACTGCCGTTCCGCCAACCTGTTTACCCGCATTTCTCCGTTGATCGCCACTTTCTCCTGCTTGTTGATCGCTGGATCTATTTTGGTAAGTCCACCCGCACTGGTAAGATAAATGTTTTTCTGATCCTTATCCCAGGACATAGACGCGGTATTGGCGTCCAGTGCGGTCAGCATTTTTGTTTCCTTGGTCTTGAGGTTAGTGCTCCAGAGGTTATAGTCCTTTTCAAAACGGGCCAGGTAGTATAAGGTCTCTCCGTCTTTGCTTAGCAAAGCGTCTCCCAAAGAAGAGGAATGAATGGTTAGTCTGGTCTTCCGCAGCTCAATATCGTCCCAGTCTATCACTACAGTGGTATCTCTTTTGTCTTCTTTCTTTTTGGTCGTATCGGCCTTTGCTTTTGCCTCTTCCATGTCTTTAAGCAAGGCCGCGTCTGCCTTATTCAAATTGAATTTATCCCAGGCCTTTTTTGAAAAAAACATAGCGTACACATCCGCCTGCTGCCCACCGGCCATCGCGGCTCCCCTGAGTCCGTCCCGGTTGCTGAACCATATCATGGCTTTGCCGTCGAGCGCCCATTTTCCGCGGGCATCCTCAAAGCCACTTTTGGTGAGGTTGAATGCCTTTCCCTTACCATCCGCCGAAACGATCCCCACTTCGCCGGCAGCGCTGCCGGGCATATCATAGTTGAATAAGAACCATTTCCCATCCGGGCTCCACTGAAAATATTTTGCATTTTCCCCCCAGGCAAACAGCTCATCGCTGACCAGGATGTTCCGGGTTTGCTTTGTAGCCAGGTTATAGACTTTCAAGTTGTTTTTATTCTCGATAAAGGCAATTTCTTTTCCATCAGGTGAGAATTGCGGTTGCGTATTGTCATTCCTGTTGTCAATGAGCGGATTTTCCTCTATCAGTGTGGCGGCATAAAAATACGGCTCTTCTTTTTTTCTGGTACGCGTACTTTGGAAAATACTCCACTTACCATTTCTTTCTGCGCTGTACACAATCGTGTTGCCATCCGGAGAAAAACTGGCTGATGCCTCCTGCCCCGGCGTGCTGGTGATCTGTTTTGTAATGCCGTTTTCAATGCTGTTCACAAAAACATCTCCCCGGTAAATGAACACCGTTTCCTTATTATTACCTGCTACGTTGAACCCGCTTCCGCTGGTCACTTTTACAATTTCTTCCTGGTTGTTCCTGTTATCGGAAATAACGGTAACGGGTATCTTCCTGCTGTTTCCGTTTTGCCATGTATATAATTCCCCGTTCCAGCTGAATGCCAGCGTGCCGTTTTTCGCGGCTGACAAAAACCGTACGGGGTGCTTTGTAAACTGCGTAAGCTGATGCGATTTTTCATTGCCGGCAACGGATTTTTTATGAATATTAAAAGTGCCGCTTTCCTCGCTCAGGTAGTAAAAAGCCTGGTCGTTATCGGTGAATACCGGGCTGCGGTCTTCTCCGGCAAAGCTGGTAAGCTGCTGATGCGATTTTGTTTTGGTATTGTACAGCCAGATATCCCGGGCAATGGAAGAGGTCTGGTGCTTGCGCCACGCGTTCTCTCCCCCTTTTTTATCATGATACAGAAAAGCATCCCCGGTCCTATTAAAAGCGATATCCTCCGCAGGAGAAGATAATACCTGTTGTATCCTTCCACCGGCAACCGGCACATTATACAGTTCGGGTTGCGATGCCGTGGGATAGTTCCGGCTGGCTGCATGATCCATGCGCACGGCGCCGAACACGATATGCTTGTCATCCCTGGTAAAGCTATAGGGGTATTCATGCGTGGAATGATAGGTCAGCCGTTTCGGGGCACCGCCTTTTGCCGCTACCACGTAAATGTCAAAGTTTCCGTATCGGTCGCTGGCAAAAGCGATGTGCTTTCCATCGTTGCTCCATACCGGCATATAATCGTGCGCGGGATGAGACGTAATTGGAGTCGCCGTTCCACCGTCAACCGGCACCGTGTAAATATCACCCATATAAGTAAAGGCAATGGTGCCGCCATCGGGTGAAATAGCGGGATACCGTAACCAGGACGGAGCATCCTGTGCCAGTGTTTGCAACGAAACAAAAGCAACAATCAACATACAAACTTGTTTCAGCATATCGGGTTGTTATGCCGGCAAAATTAGGGACTTGGATGGATTTATGTTGTATGGATGGGAAAGACTAGGATAGGGCAGGTAATAAGCAGGAAAGCCAATGTTCCGCATCAGCAACTGCGGGTGGTTTCTTTTCTTAGGGTTGTTGTGCAAACCATCTTTACTACGTTTAATTTATCATTTCAATGGCGTTAAGCATATTGCCTTCCTGAAGATATCTTCGTTCGTCTATTAACTATAGAAAATATCTATGGAATGTAAGGTGATTCATATATTTTAACTATGTATCTTTAAGAAAATATTTATGATATGGAAAAAGAAAAAGCAAAACTGACTCGCCAGACGGGAGCGCCGGTTCCTGACAATCAGAATGTGCAGACTGCCGGGCCCAGGGGACCTATGCTGATGCAGGATTATTGGTTTTTAGAGAAGATGGCAAACTTTGACCGGGAAGTCATCCCGGAACGCAGAATGCACGCCAAAGGTTCGGGAGCTTTCGGGACATTTACGGTAACGCATGACATTACACAATATACGAAAGCAGAAATATTCAGTGAAATAGGGAAGAAAACAGAAATGTTTGCACGATTCTCTACGGTAGCAGGAGAAAGAGGCGCTGCTGATGCTGAAAGAGATATCCGGGGCTTTGCGTTAAAGTTTTATACTAATGAAGGCATCTGGGACCTGGTGGGTAATAACACCCCTGTTTTCTTTTTCAGAGATCCTATGAAATTCCCGGATCTGAACCACGCGGTAAAACGTGATCCGAGAACCAATATGAGAGATGCCAACAACAACTGGGATTTCTGGACACTTTTGCCGGAAGCATTGCACCAGGTTACCATTGTTATGAGCGACCGCGGAATTCCGAAAGGTTACAGGCACATGCATGGGTTTGGAAGCCATACCTACAGCTTTATCAGCCGTGACAATATAAGATATTGGGTAAAGTTTCATTTTGTAACGCAGCAGGGAATTGAAAACCTTTCAGATGAAGAGGCAGCGAAAGTGGTGGGCATGGACAGGGAGTCTTCTCAACGGGACCTGTATGAAGCAATAGAAAGAGGTGAATTTCCGAAATGGAAAATGTTTGTGCAGATCATGTCCGAGGAAGACGCAAAACATTACCGTTTCCATCCGTTTGACTTAACGAAAGTCTGGTCTAAAAAAGATTATCCGTTAATTCCGGTAGGAGAATTTGAGCTAAACAAAAATGCAGATAATTATTTTCAGGATGTGGAGCAGGCTGCATTTAACCCTACCAATATTGTTCCGGGAATTGGTTTTTCCCCGGACAAAATGTTGCAGGGAAGATTATTTTCTTACGGAGATGCACAGCGTTACCGGTTGGGTGTAAATCATTACCAGATCCCGGTAAACAAACCACGCTGTCCCTATCATGCGTTTCATAGAGACGGTGCGATGCGGGTAGATGGTAATTACGGATCTACCATTCATTACGAGCCGAACAGCTTCGGGGAATGGCAGGAAGATCCGTCGGCAAAAGAACCGCCATTGGAATTGGAGGGCACAGCTTATGCACACAATTTCAGAGACTATGACGAGGATTATTTTACACAGCCGGGAGATTTATTCCGCATCATCAAAGCCGATGGAAAAGCCGATCTGTTGTTCAAAAATACGGCAGCACAGGTAGGAGGAGCAGAAAAGTTCATCCAGATAAGACATATAAGGAATTGTTACAAAGCCGATCCTGAATACGGGGAAGGTGTAGCAAAAGCGCTAGGCCTGACAATGGAAGAGGTGAATAATTTTGATATGACACCTTTTAACCGTTGGGCGCCGAAGCCGGGTAAAGAATAAAATAATCAGAAACAGGTATTTTGATACCCGTCAAAGACCTGTATTTTTTAATACCGGCGGCAGAATTTTTTAATCAGCTGTCCGCCGGTATTTTATACATTAGCGTGTAGCGGCAATCTAAAGCAGCCTCTTTGATGCCCGGCAGTATCATGTGCGACATTCCCATAAATCCATAAAGGACTTTTTAGACACTGTTGACCATGTTTTAAACAGCAATACCTTTTTGTTTGATTACAAGCCGTCTTTTTCCGAAGACCTGAAGAGTGAACTTGCTGCTTTTCTCCAAAGCGCAGACTTTTACGGGCGAATGCTACAACAGGATATGGAAGGGGGTGGAATAACATGCATATCTTTGACAACGGGACAGAAAGCTATAAACCCAGGACTGGAAACCTGGTAAAACCCGATGCAGATTTAAAAATCGACAGCCCGCCAGTTGATAAAAGAACGTATTTGATGGCGATGCTCACTGCTGACCTGAAGGTTGGCAACTTTTTCAGTCCTTACGGAACACAAAGGAACAGGAGGGATGCAGAACAGCTTATTGAGCGTTTTATCAGCTATATTACAAACGGAGAGCATTGGGAACTATACACAGTATACCCTGATTTTTTATATAATGCTGTTGAGCGCCACGAAAGTCAGGCAGAGGAACAGATACATTACTTTAAGGGTGATTATGCAAGTGATACCGCAACCTTGATTACTGCCGGTGACAGGCATTTCCTTCTTTTAACAAATGGTATCGATTAAGACAAATGGCTGACTGCTGACAGAATGGTGTGGCACTTTATATGCCAGCTTCAGCGCGCTGTATACCTTAACTCACCGGATAACAATACAAAATCCCGGATAAAAGACGCTCACCGGCATATTGGAGCGATCAGGCGAAATCGTTTCCCCTGACATATTGCAGGAAACACTTAGTGCGTTTTATATGAAAATCTAAGCGCATGAAAAATTTACTTCTTACAGCCACCATCCTGATCATCTCCATAGCTGTTAAAGCGCAAGTGGGAATGCAATTTGTGTCCCAGCAGCATCAGCAAATTAAATTCGACACCGCATATAATGCTTATTTTATTGATAGCGATTCATATAAGGTGGCATTTATTGAAGTAATAAAAAATGCCGTTATACTGGGTGGCACGAAAGTACTGTTATCAAATGATAATATTCAGTCTATCGGGAAAAAGGAAAGTTTTACCATCAATACACAGAATGAGAACGGTGCTGTTGTAAAATTGGCCTTCTGGTTCATGGACGGTGAGCTGGAAGAAATAAGCTTTACCGACAACAATAAAGTAACCACTTCTTATAAGGATATCACGGTGAATTCCGGGGATGTAGCTTCCCGGAAAAAGCGCTAGATAAGTGTGCTGTAAGAAAGTTAAATATACATACTAAAAGATCCCGGTTTTTTACCGGGATTTTTTGTTGCCAGCTATAAGCAGATGAAATCTCTCATTTTTTTATACAAATTTCCGGTCGGTGAGACATTAGCCTGTAACGGATTCTGCAGGCAGGTGTCATCACCCGCCTGTGAAGATTTTGAACTTTTTTCACTGCAGGTAAATCCGCCTATTAAATTGGCATCTTACGCATTTTTTGATAATTTCATTATCTTTCAACGGTTGATGGCTTTGGAACATACTTCCCTGCATAATGAAAAAGCACTGCTGCTGCGGGTGGCTGAAGGCGATGAGATCGCTTTCAGGATGCTGTATGATCATTACCGTAAAAAAATATATGCGTTGGGCCTGTTTCTCACCAAATCTGAAGGACCTGCGCAGGAGCTGGTGCAGGATGTCTTTCTTAAAATATGGGAAAAGCGGGAGCAACTGCGGGAGATACATTATTTTAATGCATGGCTGCGTACCATAGCCCGTAATACTGCCATTAATTATCTCCGTGCCAGGGCAATGGAAAAGCTGGGCATCGACCACTTACGAATGCATGAAAGCAGCAGTAGCTTTACCGAAAACGATGTTGCCGACAGAGAGTATGCACTGTTATTGCAGGCTGCCGTCAGGCAGCTGCCGCCACAGCAGCAAAAAGTATATATGCTCCACCGGCAGCAGGGGCTGTGCCATGAAGCCATTGCCGAACAGCTTGACATATCCGTACTGACCTCCAAAAAATATATGAAGCTGGCTCTTCGCTCCATTCGCATATTCCTGGCGGGCAGGATGGATGCTGCTGTATCGCTTGCCGTTGTTGCCTGCTTATCATGAATTTATTTTTTCCTGATGGCCCCCTGACTGTTTGCGGTTTGTCTAGATATTACAGGCCGGCAAATGCCTGAGCCTGCCTTATTATTGAAATTTAAATTTACTGATGAAAGAGCAACGCCTCGAAGAGTTATTCCGGCGGTACCTGCATGAAGTTCTGACTGACGCTGAAGAAACAGAGCTGTTCCAGCTGTGGCTGGATCCTTCGCTGGAAAGCTGGAAGACCCAGGTCCTTCATGAATTTTACGACGGGTTGCCTGAAGACAAAGACATGCCGGCAGGCGAAGCTGATCTTATTTTTCAGCAAATAGTGAAAAAGCGGAAGTCTGTATATCCCTTACCTGTTAAAAAAGTACGGAATATATGGCGCCGGGTGGCGGTTGCGGCCTCTGTGTTGCTGGTGTCCGGGTTAGGCTATTATTTTTTATTCTATAAAGCAGCGCAGCATTCACAGAAAACGGTGCAGGTTTCTCTGCCCTATGATGTAGGTGCGCCGGAAACAAATCGTGCTATGATCACGCTTGCCAACGGGCAAAAAATTTATCTGGACAGTGCGGCAGATGGATCGCTGGTTATGCAGGGAGGGGTAAAGCTGGTGAAATTAAAGGATGGAAAGATCGCTTATGAGGAAACAGGTACCTCTTCGGCTGAACAGGGTTACAATACACTCTTCAATCCCCGCGGCAGCAGGATAATTGATATGACGCTGGCGGACGGCAGCCATGTATGGCTGAATGCCGGATCGTCGGTTACGTATCCTGTTGCGTTCACGGGAAATGAAAGAAAGGTGTCTGTGGAGGGAGAAGCTTATTTTGAAGTAGCGCACGATGCGTTGAAGCCTTTTGTCGTAAGTAAAGGGAACATTGCTGTAAAGGTATTAGGGACACGCTTTAACGTGAATGCCTATAATGATGAGATGGATACGAGGATCACGCTGCTGCAGGGTTCTGTGCAGGTAACGGCTCTTCAATACGCTGCAGTAATAAAACCAAATGAACAGGCAATCGTGAAAGCTGATAAGATAGACGTGAAGGACAGCATTGACATGGAACAGGTGATGTCGTGGAAAGAAGGATACTTCCGGATGAAGGGTACGGACCTGGCATCCCTGATGCGCCAGATCTCCAGGTGGTATGATGTGCAGGTAATATATCAAAACGGAGTGCCCCAGGCCAGGTTCGGAGGCTTGATCAACCGGGAGGTCAATTTGTCGGATGTATTGAAAGCGCTGGAGCAATACGGGATATATTCCAGATTAGATAATGGAAAGATCATCGTTCAGTAATGAACAGGTAACCTGAATAAAAAGCCAG
>Ga0222429_100458_pt1 | contig 30546 bp, 25 predicted proteins | sample 1B50Ametagenome_FD_182475 | JGI IMG/M metagenome (GOLD analysis project Ga0222429, IMG submission 182475) | Enriched microbial communities from leaf-cutter ant dump, University of Wisconsin, Madison, United States - 1B50A (version 2) | ecosystem: Environmental > Terrestrial > Nest > Insects nest...
ATCGCCAGTGTCGGATTTGCTTTTTCGCCTTATATCAGGGGTGAGAAGTATGCATCTACAGAAGCGCGGCAGCGTTACCTGTGGGTAGAGCTGGAAGAACCCATAGCCAATCCGGCCGATACATTGTTCTGCCGCGTACTGCAATATGCCCCGGATCAGTTGATCGGCAATAACCACCAGATCGGAGAGCTGATGCAGGAAACAGAAGAAGATCCGCCATTGCCGGTAGAGCCCGAGTATATCAGGATGATAACACCCGGGCAAACGGATGATATGGCAGGACTGGGTGCTATGCAGCCAATGGAAAAGGCAAGCGATGATGATGATATACATTATCTTTTGCCCCTGCCCCCCGGTTTGCATCCCGAAAGTCCGGAACTGTTTGGCTTTTTCAAATATGAGTTTCGTGTAGGGCATGGTCACTGGAGCAATGGGGAAGAAGGTAAGGAAAACCTGTGGAGCACGGCGCAGGGACGTTTTGGTCGTCCGCTCGTCATATCCGGGATGCAACATCCGGCGCCTACTTTGCTTTGTAATGTCAACCGCGACCAGGATAGGGTATCGGCAACGGCCCCTTACGCCAAAGCAGTCTGGAAGGGTAAAAATGTGACGAGCGATCCGCCCCGTACACAACTGCATTGTGTGTTGTATGCACAGGTGCAGCAGGCTGATGGGTTAGAATACCGTAATATATTGCTGGATGAAAAGCTGATGACACTGGTGAAGCCGAAGCCGACGCGCCCGGGCACAACGGGTGGAAGAGGGACATTGACCTCGGAAACCTTATTGTCCTCTGTTGCGCGAATGTCGTCTATGTGGACGGTGGACAAAACAGATGAAATTGCCAGGGCCAATGTGGTGCTGAGTAATCTTACATTGATGAATGAAGTAGCACGTTTAAAAGTAGATACTGCTTACCAAAAGAAAGTAGATAAGGCAATAAAAGATTACAAATCCGGTAAAGCGGTAAAGTTGGACAGGGGAACTGCCGGCACCATACTGCATGCTTTTGAAAGTCTGAAGCTGAAAGAGGCTGCGCCACCTGTAGTATCAGCTGCCAAGTTTACGGATGTTACGCTGGTAGCGGGAGCGGCAATTGCCATTTATAAGGACCTGCCCAAAACAGCTACTGCTGCATGGGACAATAAGGAGATAGCAGAATTACTGAAGCAACTGGGATTACCTGAAGATGCACCCCTGAGCGTATTGGTAGTGGAAGTGTTTGGAAATATCACCAGTATTTTTGATCACATCTATTATTTGAGCGATGAGCAGTTGTCGGCATTGGCCGGAAGTGATAATACCCAACAGATCGCCAATACATTACTGGACAGGAGAAGGAGGAACCGGCAGGCATTGAATGAAGAACTGGGTAATTACAGGATATTGCGTACTTCACCACTTACGGAAGTGCCGTTCGTGTGTTGCCCTACCTGCGGGTAGTGAGGGAAGGGAGAAGTAGCAAGTCGCAGGTCGCAAGATGCCCATATCCTTGTGTCTTGTATCCTGCAACCTGTATCCTGTATTGTCGATGAATCGCGTGAAAGTTGTTACTTTTTTCTCCCCTGCACCCAGCTTCGCCAGCCTAACAGGATCACCAGCGGTATAAGCGCCTCATTCATGTTTTGCGGCAACACTGCCCAAAGCACTATCAGCAACGCGTATACGATGGTACAGGCTTTCCAATAAGCAGGTAAAGTTCTTTTAGAAAATATAGTAAATGCAGCAAAAACATGTAATGGTATTGCCCATAACAGGTTATAATTGCTGGCGCACAACTGGTGATCAGTAGCGGTCCACATAACGATCAATAATATACCCAGCAGTCCGGCTGACAGGAAAAGAAGAAAGTCCAGCACTTTCAGAATGCCTGTTTTGTGAAGGAAGCTTAACAACACAAACAACAACAGCAATATCCCGAATGTAAGGGAAGGTGTAAAAATAGAAGAACCGGCAGCGGCTGATAATACCGGCGTAAAGATGGCATTTCTTTTGGTCACCAGCGCTCTTCTATTTACTGTTGCGCTGTCGAATCCCCTGTAGAGGTAATCCGGTAAGAACATGCTTTGGTCACTGTTGGCATATTTATCCATCCCGGCACCCAAAAGAATGTCAATGCCCAGCTTGCTCCACCAAGCTTTATTGTTATCAAGGTATTCGTAGATCAGGTGCCTGAAAGTAACTGTATTGACTGGTAATAATTCCGGAAATTGTAAATTATCGGAATTTACCTTTACAATATCCCTGATACGGGTGGCGCAATTATCAAACAGGAAATCGTAACGGTAATATTTATTTTCCGGCTTTGCATTTTCACGCAGCGCGTGGTATAATCTTATTTTTTCGCCTGCTGTAAGATCCAGCTCCTGCTCCACCACGGTTCGCCCATCCATTTGGTAAGCATACACGAAATCCAGGAACGGGTCTGCTTCGAGGTAGTATTCCAGCTTCCCCTTTACAAACTTTGAATAGAACCCCGGATCGTAGTAGTCAAATGTTCCATAGTTGAAGACAACATCGGTATGGGTAGTAGTATCGGTTACCCTCAGACCGCTATGCCCGAAAGTAGAATATAATTCCTCACCCGGGCTGCAGGTAAGCAGGCTGATCCTTAAATGGGAAATATCCTGGGAAAAGCTCCCGGAAGAAATAAGCAGGGTTAATACCAGTAATAAAATTCTCACGCCAGATTTTTCGGCAATTTCGGGAAAAAAGTCAGAAGTTTCAGGTTAGAGGACGCAGGTTCCAGGTCTCAAGTCACAGGCTGCCAGGTTGATCAGGGAAATATATGCTTCTATATTTTCAAATTCTATCACCTGCATCTTGTATCCTGTGTCTTGCGTACTGTATACCCCTACCTGATCCTTCGTCGTTCAATGAAAGGACTGCTGCGAACGGCTTGTTTTACCGGGTCGAACATTTTAATTAATATAAACCCGGCAACAAAGCCCCCGATATGGGCGGCGTAAGCCACGCCACCGCTTTCTTCTCCTCCCAGCAGCCCTAATCCGCTTACTACCTGGAACGCGATCCATATGCCCAGGGCCAGTACGGCCGGGATTGAGATAACAAACACGAAGACGATCGCATGAACCTTACGCCCCGGATATAAAAGCAGGTAGGCGCCCAGCACCCCGCTGATGGCGCCTGAAGCGCCGAGGCTGGGGATAAGCGAGTTTTGAGCCTGTATAACGGTGGCGAATACATGACTCAAAGAAGCCAGCACCCCGCACAGCAGGTAGAATACTAGATACCTGAAATGACCGATCCTGTTCTCGATATTGTCTCCGAAAATCCAGAGATAAAGCATATTACCGGCCAGGTGTGCCCAGCCGCCGTGCATAAACATCGAAGTGATGAGGGTAAAATATACCGGGACAGGTGTTGGTTGCAGGCCCGGCAGCTCATACGTATAGCCTGTTGCATAGTCCGTGAAAATTTCTCCGCTGGTGACGATGTCTTTCCCGGTCAGGATCTCTGCGGGAACAGTACTGAATGCGTGGGTAAATGCGATGTTAACGCCGCCCCACTGGAAAAAAATAAAAATGAAAATATTGATGGCAATCAGCAGATAGTTTACATAAGGGGTGATAACCCTGTCCGAATTATCATCGCCAACCGGTAGAAGCATAGGCTTTTATTTAATGTAGCCAAGTTATGGAAAATATGACAAATGCTGCAAGAGGCGTATTCCAGATCTTCGCTTTGTATAAGTTTCCGGTCGGTGGGACACCGACTGGCAGCAGATGCTACAGGCGGGTAAATACACCCTGCTGCAAGGGAATTAACAGGTGCTACAGGAACAATATATTGAGCATCTTGAAGAATAAAACCACTATGAACTGGTTTTCAAAAAATAACCTGAAATGATTAGAATTGCAGCTTTGAATGCTCTTAACCATTACAGGCATTCAGGATTAAAATTATCGGGATGAAAAAAATAATTTTCTTGCTTACGGGAGTAACCTGGGTTACCCTCGTTTTTTCACAAACCCAAACGTATAAATGGTGGAACCCGGTCAAAAGTAATATCAGAACAATTGAAGGGCAGGGCTGGTATGACGGCACGGAATCGGCTTATGACCGCTTACCCGCAAGAGCGAAAGACCGGGTAAGAAAGGAAGTGTGGGAACTGGGCAAACATTCTGCGGGTGAGTATATACGTTTTACTACCAACGCAAAAGAAATCGTAGTGCGTTACCAGGTAGCAGGCACATTGAATATGCCGCATATGCCTTCTACGGGTGTTAGCGGTGTGGACCTGTACGCAAAAGATAACCGTGAGGAATGGCGATGGGCGTCAGCCGGTAGTTATAAATTTGGCGATACCATCGTCTATAATTTTGTACACCTCGAGGTGCCGGAGGACATAGCCGAATTTCGTTTGTACCTGCCTTTATACAATCAGCCGCAATGGCTGGAGATCGGTATCCCCGAGGGAAATAGTTTTACGTTCCTGCCGGTGGATAAGATAAAGCCGGTGATCATATATGGTTCTTCCATTGCGCAGGGAGGTTGCGCCACCCGGCCGGGGCTGGGCTGGACAAATATCCTGAACCGGATGATCGATCGCCCGATCATTAACCTTGGCTTCTCGGGAAATGGAACGTTAGATGAAGCTGTTATAGACCTGATCAATGAACTGGAACCGGCCGTTATCGTACTGGACTGTCTTCCTAACCTGGTAGATACTGCCCGTTTTCCTTACGATGATGTAAAGCATCGCCTCACTATGTCCCTGCAAAAATGCCGCGCAAAACATCCGGGTGTTCCTGTATTACTTATTGAGCACGCAGGTGGCTTACCGGGTTCCGACCTGGATGCCAGCAGGAGAAACCGTTATAATAATGTAAACATAACCTTCCGGAAAATTATAAAGGACATGCATAAAAAGGACCTGGAAGGGGTATACATATTACGTGCAGAAGAGATAGGACTACATATAGAAAGTACTGTTGACGGGTCGCACCCCAATGACCTGGGAATGATGCAATACGCCCGGGCCTGCGCAGCAGCCCTGAAAAAAATTATTCAATAAATATTTCTTACAGCAATAGCCGGATGTTTATTGCACAGGGCTGCCCCGATTGGCAGCCCTTTTTGCCGTGTTAAGAAACCCATAGATTTTGGTATAAGACCAGGAAGCGAAACTAAGACTTGCGGTTTGTTGGGTTAAGCTTTTTGCATGGTTGCTTTTCCCCGACGGAGTCGGGGTAGGACATACGGTAATATGAAGACAGAAACTTCCTATAGCGGAAGGTACCTGGGTTCTGTTTGCCAGTTCAAACTCACAAGTCATACAGGTACATCACACCTTGATATTTGTAGTAATTATGGAATAATCAGTATAATGAGCCGCATCGTGGCGAAATATTAATTTGTTGCCGCAAACACTCTATGGCAGCTATAAGACTTGCATCTTTGTAAGTTGGGCGTTTATATTGTTTTCCCCGGCGGAGTCGGGGGAGAACATAAGAAATACGAAGTCAGAGGCTTCATATAGCGGAGAATATGGCCTTATAGCAGCGTGCCCGCTGCGTGGACAGATCTGATCAGTAACTATCCGGCACAGGTCTGACCACTGCGCCCAGGCAGGGCAACAAGACCTGCACCGGGAATTAACAACCTTACAGGTTCGACCCATATTGTTTCAGTCCCTTCATAGTTTTGTAAATCGTGATCATCAGGAGCGAGAAAAAGAAGGTAACGCCCCAGGTCCGGAGATTATCCCATGGATTGAATACAATGGAAGCAAGATCTTTTGCAATGCTTTTCGGATCGGATACAACATACCAGCTGTTCCAGCGGAGATAACGCCCGGCGTATACACCAAAAGCGCATAATACCAGGCATACATTGACCACTGTGTTTACAGTGCGAGACCGGAAATGTATATTCAGGTAACGTTCCACATTCATCAGCGACAGGATGCCCAGCAACAAGCCGTTCCATGATGCCCAGAACAGCATCAGCAGGTCATACCAGTAAGGGACAGGCGAACGATGCCGGAGGTGAAACAGATCGGTGATAATATAGGGTGCGTTTGGAAAGAACAGCAGCCAGACCGTAAATAAAACGTACCGGACGAATAGCTTCTGTTCGCGCTTTAATAACAACAGGCTGAACATAAAGGGCAACCATGCCAGGAAAAGATTCCATATAAGGTAGGTTCCATACAGGTTACCGGTATATATGATCCTTCCGGCAATCATACATACCGTCAGGGTTAAGGAGATATATACCAGCTTATGAACAGAGATTTCTTTTTTCATTTACAGGGAGATTAAAAATGAGATAAAATTTTCGGAAGAAAAATGATGACCCCGATGATAAGGCTGGCAACGGCTGACAGCAGCACGGCACCCGCTGCCACGTCCTTTATGGTTTTTATCAGGGGGTGGTATTCCGTACTGATAAGATCACAGGTTTTTTCAATAGCGGTATTTATCATTTCAAGACTTAATACGAGTGCGCAACAGAAAATAACAGCGATCCATTCCATGGGGCTGATGTTCAATATCAGGCCGGCTATGATGGCAGTGATTCCTGCAAGGAGCTGTATTTTTGCATTGGGTCCCTGCCGGAAAAATGCACTGATCCCGTTCATTGCGTATCTGAAAGATAATAGTCGTTTCATACTTTGAAATTATTACAACGGATCGGGAAAAAGGACCCGCTTTTATACCACGGGTCCCCTGATCCCCATCCTTTACCGCACAATTTTTATTTTATGCGCTGATGCCAGGCTTAGGCTTTGCGTACCATTCAATTTTCCGGGAGTAATACATAATGATTGCCAGCAGCACGAACAACCCGATACTGCCGAATATCAATGCACTGTCCTGGAGCTGGATTAAAATGAAAATGAAGCCGTACAGCATAGACAGCAATCCTCCAAACAGCATGGCTACCTTCCAGGTGGTGAACAGGCTCTTTGTATAGAGCGTGATCAGGATGATCGTTGCTGCCGCAGCAATGGCATAAGCTGCGTTGAACCGCAGGTATTCTGAAATAGACAGCAGCAGGGTGTAAAAAATGGAAAGCGCCATCCCGACCAGGATGTACTGAACAGGGTGTATGGCTCTTTTTTGTAGTATTTCTACAAAAAAGTACAAGGCAAAAGTGAGGGCAATAAACAGGATCGCATATTTAACAGACCGCATGGTCTTGGCGTAAGAATCAACAGGTTGCAGCAAGCCTACCCAGAATGCCGATTCGTCAATATTGTACCTGCCTTCTTTCCAGCTTTGCGGATAGTTACGGTTAAGGTGCTGCACTTTCCAGCTGGCGGTAAAGCCTTCCGGTGTTATCGTTTTTTCCGATGGCAGAAAGTTACCATCGAAGGTAGGATCAGCCCAGGTAGAGTGGAGGGATACCTGGGTGGTCTTGCCGACCGGTGTAAAGCTCAGCTTCTCGGAGCCTTTCAGCCGCAGCTTCAATTTGAACCGGTTGGATGCGGCGATATCACCTGCCGGTAAGGCAACGCTCAGACCATTCTTCAAAACATCGTTGTCGGGTAGTCCCGAATTAAATACAAGCGACTGTTCGTTCCACTCCATGGTCACCTGGTCTTCAATACCTTTGAAGTCGCTGATGCCTAAACAAAGCCTGGCTTCATTCAGCAGCAGGTCTTCTTCCGGTATATTCAGCGCCGTACCGGCGATAGATGCAAAATTCCCCTCAATGTTCAGCTCAGACGCATATACGGCTATGTTATATATGCTCCTGTACTTTATTTCAGGAAATATTTCACCATTGATTTTTAATTGTTCCGGAAGGATATAAGCTGTTTTTGTAAGCTTTTCCACTTCTGTAACAGTATTGTCGCTTCCTACTTTTTTTGTTTCGATACGTACCTGGTAGGGTACCACCAGGATAGGACCCGTAATATTTTGTGCGGTTGCCCATTTGCTGCTTACTTCTTTTATGATCTCATCCTGCCTTTCCCCTCTTTCCCGGACAAGGTTGGCAATGAAAGCAGACGGGATAAGCATTACGAGGATGAGGATACCGACAACGATGCCTTTGATGGTAAGCCTGTTGGCCGACCAGAAGTTTTCTGTCCATTGATCTTTTGACGGAAGGTTCATATTTTTTAGTTTAAAAGTACTTTGTAATTCAAAGTTTATGGTTAAAAAAAATTACTCTATGGAACGTATCATTTTTTCCAGTGCATCCAGGTGCGCTTTAAAGGCTTTTTCTCCGGCTTTGGTCAGGGAATAAGTTGTATTGGTTTTTCTGCCTATAAATCCTTTCTCGACTTTTATATATTCATTTTCCTCCAGGGTTTTAAGGTGTGAGGCCAGGTTTCCGTCCGTTACTTCTACTATTTCCTTCAACTGGTTAAAGCTTACGTGGTCATTTACCATCAACGAGCTCATAATACCGAGGCGGATGCGGCTGTCAAAAACTTTATTCAGATTTTCTATCGGATTCTTCATGATAACCTGTTTTACCGGCCCGTTTTGTATCAATTGGCAGCATGATCTTTTCTTTCATATTTCCACCACATGACAGCGCCATATACAATATGCAGCACGCCAAATCCTAATGTCCAGAAAAGAAGGCCCGAGCCAAGGAACCAGCAGTTGATCAGTCCCAGTATTATTTGTCCGTATCCCAGGTATCGTACTTCTCCCAGCGTGTATTTACTTGCATTTACAAGCGCAATACCGTAAAAGATCAAACATCCCGGTGCAATGAGTCCAAAATATTCCAGGGCGATCAAACGCAACAAAAATATGCCACCTGCTATCAAAGGAATTAAAAAATTTACAGCCAGCCTTTTCGAAGTGCTTCCCCATAAGGAGATATTATTCTTTTTACTGTTCCACCAGGTAAATAAAAAAGCAACCGCGATAGCGGATACCAGTGTAAAGACCGCAATCGTGAAGAGGCGATATCCCATGAACTTTTTTATCGTCACGCTATTGTAATCAAACGATTGAAATCTTACATGCATGGTGTTGCCAATTACCTGGTAGGCAAACCATGCGCCTACCAATCCGCAAATACCGGCAGCAATGCCGCTCAAACCACTTAAGCTGATAAAACGGCTGCTTCGCTCCATCATTTGCTTAATGTCTTTCAGGGTATCGAGTCCTGCCTGTTTTTCTTTCATAAAAGTGCTTTGAAATTCAAAGTAAATATTTAGTTTCTGATTTTACAAATTTTTTTCGGAAAACTTCTTAATACTTACTTAAATATTAGGTAGTACTTATTCGTTATCATTCATTTGCACTCTATTTTTGCGTATGACCCGGAATTTATTGTGTAAGGGAATATTATACTTTATATTAATAGCAACAGGGCTTACTGCTAACGCCCAGATAAGAAAAATAACTGGTTATGTACAGGATGCCCACAGTGAGGAACGTATTCCTTTTGCCTCTGTACAGTTTCTGAAAACAACCGTGGGAACGCTGACCGATGTAAACGGTAACTTTAGCCTGGTGGTGGAAAGCTGGCCTTCCGATACCCTGGAAGTAACTTACGTAGGCTATGATCCTTTCCTGTTGCCTATAGATAGCACGATCGAAGAAATGGAAGTGGTAATAGACCTGGAGCGGAAAAAAACAGAAGAGGTAATAGTGCGGAGTAAAGTGGGAAAAGGCGTATTGATGTGGCGGCGCATCGTCAAAAATAAGCCGTTGAACGACCGGGCACGGTTTGATAACTATTCCTACGAGGTATATAATAAACTGGAGGCTGACCTGAATGATCCGGCTAATAACAAGCTGATCAAGCTGAAGGTGCTGAAACCTTTCAGGCAGGTGATCGACCAGAATATAGACTCCGTTACGGAAGAAAAACCCATCCTGCCGTTGTATCTTACCGAATCTCTTTCTGATTATTATTATCAGGGCAAGCCAAGGAAGGTAAGAGAGGTTTTTAAGGGGGTAAAAACAATAGGTATTAATAACCAGAGCATCAGCAAAATGCTTGGAGGGATGTACCAGAATATCAATGTTTATAAAAATTTCATCCCGGTTTTCGACAAGGATTTTGTGAGTCCTATCAGCGACAACGGATCTGCGTATTATCATTATCGTGTGCCCGATACGCAATATATAGACGGACGCCGGTTCTTTCACTTTGTATTTTCACCCAAACAAAAAGGCGACAATGCATTTTCCGGCGATGCCTGGATTGCGGATTCCTCGTATGCCGTTATGAAAATGACACTCAGGGTACCGGACGCTGCCAACCTGAACTTCGTGGAAAAGCTGGACATGGTGCAGGAATATACCTTGCTGAATGATTCTGTGTGGTTTTTATCGAAGGATAAATTTGTGGCGGATTTTATTTTCCTGGATAAAAACCGGTTGAATTTTATCGGGCGAAAAACAAGTACTTATAGAAATGTCGTAATAAATGATTCGTCGGTAGAAACAGAGCTGGCGAAAAATAAATTGCGGGAAGAAACCATCATGTCCGATTCCGTGAACAAGAAATCAGATGAATACTGGGTGGAAGCACGCCATGAAGAATTGTCCAGGACGGAAAAAGGCATATACCAGATGATCGATACGCTGATGGCGATGCCAAGCTTTAAGCGGTTTACAGACCTGTTGTATTTCCTGGGTACGGGATATAAGAATGTAGGTAATTATGAAATAGGTCCCTGGTACAACTGGTTTACGATCAACGCGTACGAAGGAGCCCGTGTCCGCTTTGACCTGGGTACCAACAGGGGCTTTCATAAGAAGCTGTATTTTACAGGATATCTTGCGTATGGTTTTGGTGATAAAAAACTGAAAGGCAGGTTGCAGACCTTGTATCTTTTCAACAAATCCCCGCGATCCACTTTGATGGCTTCTTTTTTGAATGATATTGATAACGGGCAGGTATACTACGACGAAGTGGGCAGCGATAACCTGTTTGCTATAGCATTGCGTAAGCCGAATGTTCCGCTTCGTTATATGAAGATCCAGCAGCAACGTGTTGAGTATTTCAAAGAGTGGCTCAATGGCTTTTCTGTGACGCTTACCACGCAGCGCCGGCGTTTTACACCTTTGTCCAATCTGCCGCTGAAAGAGCATTATCCTTCCTTTAACGGCGGAGAGGCGCTGAACAGCTTTGAAGCCGGCATAAAGGTCAGGTTTGCCTACCTGGAAAAATTTGTGGATGGTAACTTTTACAGGATGAGCCTGGGAAGCAGTTACCCGATTGTGGAGGCGCACTATAACCGGGGATTCAAAGGGATTCTTCACAGCAATTACGATTTTCATCGGGTAGGGGGTAGCATTTCCGACTATAAAAAAATATCGCCCTACGGCAGCCTTTACTACAACCTTTTTGCAGGTAAGATATTTGGAAAGCTTCCCTATACTTTGCTGGAGATACCGCCGGGAAATAATATCTGGTACTACAATAAGTATGCTTTTAATATGATGACGAGGTATGAATACCTGGCAGACTGGTATGCAGGCGCAAACGTGGAGCATAATATCGGGAACGGATTATTCCGTTATATCCCGCTGACCCGTAAGCTGAAGTTCAGGCAATTTTGGGGAGCCAAGGTGCTTTGGGGAGGGCTGAGTGAGGAAAACAGGCTGTATAACTCAGACAACAACGGGCATTCTTTCAAGACGCTGGACGGAAAGCCGTATATGGAAATAGGGACCGGCGTGGATAACATTTTCAAGATCTTCCGGCTGGATTTTATCTGGAAGGTTTTACCGCGACCGTTGCCGGATAAAACATTTGAACGTTTCGGCATTTTCGGTAGCTTCAGGATCGTTTTTTAACAGGTTCATTTATTAAATACTAGGCATATGGAACTAACGCTTGAGGAAGCGCAACAGAAAGTAGACCTGTGGATCCGTACGGTAGGTGTGCGGTATTTTAGCGAGCTCACCAACCTGGGTATCCTTATGGAAGAAGTAGGGGAGCTGTCCCGGCTGATGGTACGCACCTACGGAGAGCAGTCTTTTAAAGAAAGTGACAAAGGAAAAGAATTGGCAGATGAAATGGCAGACGTGTTATGGGTGCTGATTTGCCTGGCCAACCAAACGGGTGTAAACCTGACCGAAGCCCTTACAAAAAATTTTGAGAAGAAGAATATCCGTGATGCCGACAGGCACCGGGGGAATGAGAAGCTGAAATAGGGTTTATCTAGGTGGGTTTTCTTTCGACTTTTCTTTGCAGAGCTTTCCTGAGATTAGTAGTGTTGATGGGATAGCGTATAAAAAGGGAGATCTTCAGGTTAACCTCCTTGTCAGAAATAAAGACTAGCTTTTAGTGCAAGCACATTTTGTTGTTTTACTGATTCATTCATACGAGTCTTGGCAATATTTCCGTTAGAAAGATATAATATATCTGTTCCATGCCCTGTTTCCCATCTTTGTGTGTGCGTTTCCAGTTGCAATATTAATATGGGCAGGATTCGGTAATATCCTCCTATATATCCGTTTATACCTATGCCATAAGCGTGATGAGTAAAGCTTATAGGGTGGTTAAAGTCAGTACGTAAGAGCCAATCTGCTTCAGCAGTATAAAAAAGATAGTCAGTGATGAGTTGGGTTTGTATGCCTATTCTGGACGTTATAGCCCAATTGACATGAAGGGATACATTAGGACGCTGCCAATGGGCTGTATAAACTCCCCAGGTATCCCTTATAGCTTCTTTTGTATGCATGTAGTAGGAGCCCTTAGTAATATTGTAACCGACACCTGCAGTAAGTTTCCACTGCGGTTGATCCAGGAATTGATAATTGATGGAAAGATGATAATTATTTTCTTGTCCTTTATTGGATAAAAGATCTAGTGTGGATGTTGGTTGCTCCCGATTGTCTGCGGCGTAATCTATATCTGTAACATTCCCCTGAAAAGCTTTTAGTAACTTGAACCCACCAGTTAAATCTAAATGAGATAAAAGTTGATAGCTGGCTTCAAGCAAAATTCCTGTTTTTTGGATGTCTTTAAATCGTAGTTCTGATAAGATATTGGGATTGTTACCATTTTCGTCACCTGCAACAGACCAGCGAAAAGTTTCTCTAGCGTACAATGGGGCTAGATTGAATTTTAACGTAGATTTTGCCTGAGAAAAACAAGAAGTTGCAAATAGCAAAAGGTTAAAAAGAAAAACCGCTTTCATGTAGATTGAATTATCATTGCTTTCTGTGAACTAAAAACAGCAAAACTATTTTCGTATGCCTTTTACTTTTGAGACAGTTTATCAGACTATACTCAAATTTGCCGAATGTTGTAGCTTATTTGTTATGCTATTGGTTTTTATCAGATGATCTGTTCAGGCATAATTTCACTATAATTATAAAAGTAATTTTTATATGATTGTGAAATATTTAAAAATGAGAGATCGGATCCATTCAGATCCGATCTCTCATTTTTAAAATTGCATGTAAATATGAACTATTTCATCCTGCCAAATCTACTACTTACTTTACCTCCATATGTATCTGTAGAGTATTCTAAAGAATATCTATTTCCATCATAGCCGTTATAGTAGAATGCAACATTCCCGTCATTTTGAACGCTTATATATGCTCTGCGTGCATTTATTGCTCTGGGTGTTCCAGCCCTGGCTTCGGTGTAAGAGGCCCAAATATCGGATTGGACGCCGCTACTTGATACTTTCTTGATTACCAAATTGCCGTCTTGTTGAAAGTGTAATCTATATGTCCAGCCGGTTTGAGATGATCCTGAATTACTTTTCCATAAAACTTTGTTAGAAGAATTGGATAATACTAAATCCCCATCACTTTGTAAAACAAGTTTGTATAGACTATTGGAAGAATATATCGTATTATTTCCATTTGAAGTTAGCGCGGGGTTCAGTGAGCTTGTAAAGATCAGGTTTGTACCACTTGGCATAGCTGTTGATACAAGTTTTGCTCTTGATTCCCAGTCTTGAGGAATTAAACTTCCCTGATTGGGTTCTTGAGCCACAACTACTCCGGCATTTTTCAAATATTGATCAATATAATTTTTCACTGCAGTACTCTTTGTTTGATCGCTAATAAGCTCATTTAACGGAATAAAACCATCGTAGCCTATCTGTATTAATGCGGCATTGTCCCGGGTACAGCTACTTTGCCAATGAGCGATATTAACTTTTGGTGCTGAATTGTCAAGAGTGATTTCACCAAACAAACCCTTAGATCCATCCCCTCCTACTGTTGTATAATACAATGTTTGATTGTAGTTAGAATTGGCCCACGTATAGGTATCTTGCGTATTACCTTCCGTTGAGAAGCCAAACACCTTTATTAAACCGTTAGTTTTCAGTCCGGCTTCTACTGCAAGAGTTTTATTGGCACTATAGTTTTCAGATTTATAATATACGTTCAATTTTGCTCCCAAAATAATGTCTGAAAGTATATGAGTTCCATACTTTGATACTAATTGTTGCGGAGACATGCTTGCAACATCTGATTTAAACACGGACGTCAAGTAGGAAGATTTAATTAAATCTCGAGGTGCATCAAATTTTAATCGCTTTTGCCTTATATATTGTGAGGCACTTGCATAAGAATATTTGGAAGATTTAGTACCTGTACTCTTGAAAGATAGGTCAAGGGTGCCACCGAATACCAGGTATTTAACTGTTACAGAATGTTTCATGGATAAAGATCTGGAGTATTCAGCCGCATTTCCACCGGCATTGTATTCCGCGTATTGGCTTACATTTAAATCTGGTACAACTCTGTCCGGAGCATCTTTCGCTAATTTAGCGATGTCAATTACTTTATAGGTTGAAGAATTTGAGCTGGCATATTCTTTAGTTACATCATAACCAAACCCTAATAAATCATACATGTTATCTCCTGCGTATCGCGGTTCTGTTTTTGCGTTGGCGTCAATATCTTGTAAGGATATATCTTTTTTGCAGGATCCGAAAGTCAGGGATAGCAAAAGTCCCGCTATTCCCAAATAGCAAAATTTCATTCTGATAAGATTTTAAATTGGTGTTATTAAATTGGTTTTATTTTTTAAACCAGTTGCGTATATTCATTAACTAAATAAGAAGGCATCTCTGTGTAATCGAATAGATAGTGTTTTTGGTTAACAAAATAGTTTTAGAGGGTGGCAAAGGTAAGTGGATAGATTCTAATATAGCAAAAAAAACTTCTTTTTCTCAAAAAATAATTAACTCTTACTTATTCAACTTATCGGAATATTTGATAGAAACGATCTAGTATGCCTCTTTTTTTTTTAAGTATAGGTCTGTGTGATCATCGAGAGAAAGTAGCTGCTCTATGGCCGAATTTGGAAGAATCTCACCTGCCATTCCATCTTTTAACCGCTGAACATGGAAGTGTTTAAAAAGATATTTGGTGAAGCGTTCGGGAGACTGATAGAGATAGGGACTGTATTCCATAACAATTTGGATATTAGGATTTTTCCGAAGCGTTTTCTCCATTCCTTCAAAAATCAAAGGCTCGGCACCTTCCACATCCATTTTTATTATATCTACTTTAGAAATATTTAACTCCTGCAGGAGTTCATCAAGCGTTTTAACTTTCACGCTAACACTTGTGGTTGGTATTGACTGCATGACTTCCTGGTCTACTATAGTTGCACTTCCAAATAATTCATCCGGGATTGTTAATTGCAGTTCTCCTGCTTTGTCGGCCAATGCCACTTCTGCAACTGTAAAGCCCGGTGAGTTAAGGGATGCACTCATTCTAAGTAGTTTTGCAACGCCAGGGTTAGGTTCAATTGCAACAGTTTTACCGCTATTCCCGGCCAATGCGGATAACAATACAGAATAATAACCGAAGTTGGCTCCGATGTCTATACAAGTATCGCCCGGCTTAATAATCTGCGCAAAGAATTGTGTCAGCCAGGTTTCCCAATATCCATCCAGTATCAAATGTGGTGTGATTCCACGATCTCTCAGGTCCACATATAATTTATATTTGGTAAGAATACGGCAGAGGGAAATGTTGTTTTGTATGTGAACGTGATTGGCATAAAACCTACATGGTGTTTCAAATTCGAATCCGGTGAGTGCAGCAATGTCCTGGATATTCAGGAAAGGGTTCATAAAAAATAATTAACTGGCGATAAATGGTTGGATGATCAAAGTAAGCAGTTTTGAATAAATTTGAAAATTTAATTTCTTTTTTGCCGCAAATACAGATCCGTATGACCAGGAATTTCAAGAAGTCTCTTTATATCCTTTTTGTCTAACTGGTGAAAATTACTGTCGAAGCCAACCTCATATACCAGAAAGCTAGAGAAGAGATATTCAGTATAACTTTTGGCGTCACTATACATACAGGGGCTGTATTCCACGATCATTTGTAATTGAGGGTTTTTCTCCAGAATTTTATTCATGCCTTCCAGGATCAACGGTTCCACTCCCTCTACATCTATTTTTATAAAATCGATTTTTGATAGCTTATACTGCTCTGCTAAATGATCAAGTGTGACAGCAGGTACTTTAATTTGATAGGTATCCGGAGTTGGCTCTCTGTTAATTATTGTTGAACCTCCATAAAGCTTTTCTGTTATGGTAAGCGTCACTTCTCCATTGAAGTTTGAAACGGCTTTTTGAACGACATTAAATCTACTTCCGTTTAACATACAGGTTGCAGAAAGATAACTGGCTATTTCAGGGTTAGCTTCAATGGCAATTGTTTTTCCCTGATCGCCGCTTAATTCAGACATTAAAATAGAGTAGTATCCATAATTTGCTCCGAGATCAATGCATGTAAAACCAGGCTGGATAATTTTTGTGAAAGCAAGTGTAACCCATGATTCCCAAAAGCCGTCCATGATTAAATGTGGCGCCAGACTGATATCACGGGCATCGACATATATTTTTCTCCCTCCAAGTGCTTTACAAAGTACAGTATTATTGCCAAGATATATATGGTCTGTCCGTGATTGGCACTCAAATTCAAAATGCGCCCTGTCAAGTTTGCCGAATTCCAAGATGTTGTATAGCATTTTTGAAGATTAATTATTGTTTTATTATTAAGTTAAACTAAACCAATCACCGTTGATTTCAACCCCGGGCTGGTAAGGTTTTAGTCTTGTTGTTAAAAGTAGCCTCTTTTCTTCTTTTGTATTATTATGCCTATGGATGTAACTATATACTTGTCGATTTGTAGCTTCAGGTGCGGTTCGTGAGCATATGGCAGTACATCTACATCAAAATCTTCAGGTAATCCTCCAATTGAATAATCAAGTTCTTCTACCAAATGTCCTTCTTTTTTAAGTTGGGAAGTTATCTTTTCAATATCTCTATATCGGAAAATTATGGTATTTCCTTTACTAAGGGTCGTTTCATTGGATGTTAGGTTGAACTCGGTTGTATGTACAGCCCAGCCGCCTGGTTTTAATGTTGCTAATTGATTTTCCAAGAAATCAAATCCTTTATTAATGGATCCCAGGTGTTCGAAAGAGCAACTTGACCAGTTAAAGTCAAAATCTTTTAGATCCGAAGGAATTGAATTCATGTCTACCGGACGATAAGAAACGTGCTTGCGGAATGTTTCGTCGTCAACCAGTTTTCTGATATTTAGTGATTCCAATCCAAAACATAGCTGATTGCCGGATGTCCATCCCATTTTTGCCCCCTTTCAGGGAGGATATCTGTTGCTAATATTGAACATCCATATTTGGCGAAGATAGTGGGGAGAGGTTCCGTTCCTACCGCAAACACCAACCCCCTTTTTCCTTTTTTGATACATCTTCTTTCCCATAGCGCCTGCATGATATAAGCAAACTCCCATTGTTTTCTATGAAAACGGGGAGGTTCATTCATTTCTTGGGTCCAGCGTCTATACCATTCTGTCCGGAAGTCTTTTGCTTTACATAATTCTGATTTTCTTTTGGTAGAGACCTCGGTCATAAGATTACTCCATGCTCGTACGGTCATACAGAAAATCTTTGGGTAATCAATGATTTATATACCTGCAAATATTGGGTAGCGCTTGTTTCCCAATTAAATCTTTTACTTTGTTTAATTACATGCTCACGGATATTTCCATTTCTGAATGCTTCCATTCCTTCTTCAAAGATACATCTGATAGCGTCCGGTTCAAAAGATGAAAGGTAAAAGGCGGCATCCCCCCCGACTTCGGGGAGTGAAGTTCGATCAGAAATAAATACCGGTTTTCCGACAGACATAGCTTCGATAACCGGAAATCCAAACCCTTCAGCTAATGAAGGTTGAAAAAAAGCAAGGCAATTTGACATATACCAGCCTTTTTCTTCTTCTGTGATGGGGCCTGTTATATGTAATCTTTCTGCTACCCCCAACTCTTGGGCATAAGCCCGCATTTTTTTTACATATTCCAGGTCATCCAGCTTTCCGGAAATTACCAAAGCTACATCCGGATAATATTTAAGAAGGGGAATTAGGACTTTATAATTTTTTTTTGCGTTTACATATCCCAATCCAAAAAAAAATGCCTTTTCTATATTTATACTTGTTGGTTTTCTGGTAGGTAATAATAGCGGGTTACAACCGTTGTGTATTACATATAGAGGTTTGTTCCGGATATTGCAGTGTCTCAAAACATCGTTTTTAGTGAACTCAGAAATACATATTATTGCGTCGTTCTCATCAATTAATGTTTGGGTATGTTGCAGGTTTTTTTGCTGTTCTTCTGCCGGCTTTCCCTCGTGAATAGTATTCAGGTCGTGTATGGTAAGTACTTTTTTTATGTTTGGATGTTTATTGGCTGAGATAATCATCCTGCCGGATTGAAAAGGAGTATGCCAGATGCTGTTTCTTTTCAGAAAAGGTTTCCAGAATTTATGCCATTTCTTTTCAACGATCACCCGGGTGTTAAAAGTTGATTTTTCATTAGCGGGCACATAGGCTGTAATGGACATGTCTTTATCGTTCGCCAGTAGTTTGTTCACTTCCTCACCTAAATTCAAACAGTAATGATACAGCCCGGAGTTAGGGAAACGCATCAGGTCGCAGTCCAGAAAAATGGAATTCATGAAGGTTTTAATAAGTCTGATAAGTGAATGTCTATTATTACAGCATATATTCTGCCATTTTTTTGAATTCCGGGAAATAAAAAAATAAAAATTATTCAAGCAACGGTTTCGGAATTGTTCATGTCAGACGCTATTCTATATAGCTAAGACATTTCAGGGAAAGGTGTTTGATTGGTAGGAATCCTATAACGTGATCGTAATAATACCATGTTGTTAAAGAAAACAAAATTTGGTTACTATGCAACGTCTTTGATGTAGGCAATGTCTTTGGAACAGACTTAGGTATGAAGTTTGAGTTATATACCAAAGTGCTTTCCTAATCTATTGCCTCTGCCAACGGTTCTACTGCCCGACTATAGTTTTAACAAATTTTTTTTAAATATGAAGCATATCATATTTGATTGTGAGCGGATGAAATATCCCAATACGGGGTTGTATCATTATTGTTTGAACCTGGGTATACATATGGATCAACGTGTAAGGCAGGCTGCAAGCGAAAAGATCACTTTTTATTCACCGGCGGCGGCCCAACCTTATTTGGGGGATGATACTTCACATATTACCCAGCATTCGCTGCAGAAGTTTTTTATGCCCACTGTAAAAGGGTATACTATATGGCATGCTACCTATCAAAGTACCAATTACATTCCCAGGCGCGATAAAAAAATCAGGGTAGTGTTGAGCATACACGACCTTAATTTTATGTACGAAAATAAAACGGAGGCAAAAAGACAAAAGTACCTGAAGCATCTGCAGGCAAATATTGACAGGAGTGACGCGATCATCTGCATATCCGAGTTTTGTCGTAAGGATGTGTTAAAGCATTGCAATGTTAACGGTAAGCCGGTGCATGTTATCTTAAATGGTACCAATCACCTTTCTGCACCTAATCTGGACCATTCATCTTATAAGCCCCGGAAGCCATTTTTGTTTTCGCTGGGTGTTATTTGTCCGAAGAAAAATTTCCATGTATTGCTGCCGCTGTTGAAGCTGAATCGCCACCTCGAGCTATTGATAGCAGGGCGTACCAATGATGCAGCTTACCTCGATTTTATGTATAATACCGCGCACAAGCTCGGCGTTCAGGATAACCTGCGGGTGCTGGGCAGTATTTCCGAGCCGGAAAAATCCTGGTATTACAGGAACTGTTATGCATTTACGCTACCTTCTATCGCGGAAGGTTTCGGACTTCCGGTGGCGGAAGCCATGTCGGTTGGAAAACCCGTTTTTCTTTCAGACCGGACAGCTTTGCCGGAAATAGGCAGTAGATTTGCTTTTTATTTTCGTGATTTTTCGGAGGAGCATATGAATACCGTTTTCAAAAAGGGAATGGAGGATTATAAACAGAATAATATGGAGCCGGAAATCGTTAAACACAGTGAAAATTTCAGATGGGAAAAGGCCGTTGACCAGTATCTGGAGGTATACCGATCCCTTTATTAGTACAGTATGAAGACTTACAGAAGATTATTCAGTTATGTAAAACCCCTGGGAAGGTTTATTATTCCTTTTTCGTTTTTTACCCTGGCAGCCGCTTTTTTCAGTGTATTTCAATTTGCGCTGATCATACCGCTGCTCAACTTTTTATTTAACCCCGTAAGCGTGGAGGATGCGGCCAAATATGCCGTTACGCCTGAGTTTAGTTGGAACGCCGCTTATTTCAAGGACTATTTTTACCACCTGATCTATAGCTTTAAGCAGGCGGATCCTTCTTATGCGCTTTACTTTTTGGCCGCCACCATTGTAGCCTCGGTAATTCTCACCAACATATGCCGTTATATGGCGCAACGTACGCTTGTAAGTACCCGCACCTTGCTGGTAAAGCGTCTGAGGGAGGCTTTATTTGAAAAGATCAACCGCCTGCAGTTGGGTTATTTCACAAAAGAACACAAGGGAGACCTGATCTCCCGTCTTAATACGGATGTATATGGCGTAGAAGCTGCGGCTGCCAGTTCACTGGAGGTATTGTTTAAGGAACCTTCGTTACTGATCGGTTATTTTATAGGTTTATTTGCGATATCCGGTAAGCTGACATTGTTCACGCTGTTGATCATTCCTATATCTGCCTTTGCCATTGCCGCCATTACAAAGAAATTAAAAAAAGAAGCCAAAGATGTGCAGGCTTCTGCCGGACGGCTGTTGACCATTATCGACGAAACGCTGATGGGGATGCGTATCATCCGTTCCTTCAATGCTACCCGGTTCATATTGCAAAGATTCAGTAAGGAGAATGATTTCTACCGGCAGGCCAGTCTTGCAAGCTTTAAGAAAAGAGAACTGGCGCCTTCCTTTTCGGAGGCAGCCGGCGTTTTTGTTGTTGCGTGTATCCTTGTGTATGGGGGAGGATTGGTGCTGGCGGCCGATAGCGGGCTCCAGGCCAGTTCTTTTATAGCGTTTATTGCTATTTTTTCCCAGGTTATCCGCCCGGCCAAAGCCATCGTGGTGGCATTGTCCAATATCCAGTTGGGACAGGCTTCCGGCGAGAGGATCCTGGAAATACTGGATAAGCCTGTTGAAATTGCAGATAGACCGGGAGCAGTAGAAATGCAGGCGTTTAATGATTCAATCGAGTTGAGAAATGTGTCGTTTGCCTATAACCAAAAAGATGTATTGAAAGGTATAGACCTGAAAATAGAGAAAGGAAAAACAATTGCGCTGGTAGGACCGTCAGGAGTAGGAAAATCCACGATCGCGGATCTGATCCCCCGGTTTTACGAAGCTACTTCCGGTGAAGTATTGGTAGATGGCAGGGATGTGAAAGATTATACGATGGAATCGCTAAGAAGTCATATGAGCTTTGTGACGCAGGAGATCATCCTGTTTAATGATACCATCTTTAATAATATTGCACTGGGTAGGCCGGATGCCAGCCTGGAAGAAGTGATGGAGGCGGCAAGAATTGCAAATGCCCACGACTTTATTATGCAGACCGAACATGGTTACGATACGGTTATCGGCGACCGGGGTATTCGTCTTTCCGGCGGGCAACGGCAGCGCCTGAGCATAGCAAGAGCCGTATTTAAAAATCCTTCCATCCTGATATTAGACGAAGCTACTTCCGCGCTGGATACAGAGGCTGAAAAGCTGGTGCAGGATGCGCTGAACAACCTGATGCAGGGAAGAACCACGTTGGTGATAGCACACCGCCTGAGCACCATCAAAGAGGCAGATGAGATCATCATCATGCAGGATGGGCAAATTATAGAGCGCGGCAGTCACTACGAGCTGATCGAAATTGAAGAAAGCGTATACCGGCGTCTGACTATGATGCAGAAGATCGCGTAGTGGGGTTTGCAGAGGTGGCAAGAGACAAGGTCACACAAGGGGCGGGTTTGCAAGTCGCAGGTTTCAGGTGCATAAGGTATTTTGAAATTTGTAGTTTTCCTGCGACTTATGACTTATGTCTTGCATCTACTTACTGCTCAGCGCACGGATTACATCAATAACAGAAGGAAAGGTGTTTTGGAGCTTTTCTTCCAGGGATGATGCCGGCACCCATTCTATCTGTAGTATATCCTCTTCTGTCTGGGGTATCAGGTTTTCATTTTTATTTCCGTCCATAAGATACCAGTACGACTCCTTGAGAATGTGCTTGCCAAACTGATGGTAGGTGTGGTAGGTAACTGGCAATTGCCTTCGTATAGTAACCTGCTGTAAGCCTGTTTCCTCCTGCACTTCCCGCAGGGCACATGCTTCTATTGTTTCACCCTCGTCCTGTTTTCCTTTGGGAAGATCCCATTTTCCTCTCCTGAATATCATCAGGATCTCTTTTTGCGCATTTTGAACTACGCCGCCGCCTGCCTTCATCACTTCAAAATGATGCCAGAACATTTTTTTTAATTTTTCTATATCATCTCCCAGCATGATGCCGGCATGAAATTCCGGCTTCTCTATTTCATGCAGGAGAGATTTGACCGCCTGGTTGGACACCTCGTCTATGAAGACAGTATCCGGGTGATGGCGGTATGATTCAATTTCAGTATTTATTTCATCGCAAAGAAATACCGGTTTGTCGTTAAAGTATATTTTCAGTATCATATATCCTCAATTTACTATTTTCGCGCCATGACAAACGAAAAAGCCGTAGCCGAAAAGTTGCTGCAAATTAAGGCCATCCGTCTCAACTTACAAGAGCCGTTCACCTGGGCCTCGGGCTGGAAAAGCCCTATCTATTGCGATAACAGGAAAACCCTGTCTTTCCCTTATACCCGGGATTTCGTGAAATCGGAATTATGCAATGTTATTTTTGAGCAATTCCCCGATGCGGATTTGGTGGCGGGAGTAGCCACCGCAGGTATTGCCTGGGGCGCTATGGCAGCCGATCAGTTAAAGCTCCCTTTTATATATGTCCGTCCCAAGCCAAAAGAACATGGGTTGGGAAACCAGATAGAGGGTTTTTATGAAAGCGGTCAGCGGATTGTGGTGGTGGAAGACCTGGTTTCTACGGGGAAAAGCAGCTTGCAGGTATGTGAAGTATTGCAAAAACAGGGATTGATCATTGAAGGAATGGTTTCCATATTTACCTATGGATTTGACGTAGCGGAGGAAGCATTTAAAAATGCCGGTATCCCTTTACGATCATTGACCAATTATCAAACGTTAATAGAACTGGCACTGGAAAGCAGAACCGTAAGCGCCGCAGAGGAAGAAACATTGTTAAACTGGCGTAAAGATCCCGCCAACTGGCGGCGGTAACGCAGGAATCCTGAATTTTAGTTGTAATTTTAAAAAAACTCTGATCATGAAAAAACTTTCTGTTTTAATAGCGTTTGTTTGTGGATTTGTAATAGCAGGTGCTGCACAGGCCAAAAAGCCGGTGACGGTAAAAATTGCCACTCCAACCGTGCAATGTAATATGTGTAAGCAGAAGATCGAGAATTATATGAAAAGTGAGGAGGGGGTGACCAAGGTGAATGTAAATTTTAAAAGGAAAGAAACGACTGTAACTTACTATCCGGAAAGGACGAATATTGAAAATATAAAAACAAGCATAGCCAATGCCGGTTATGATGCAGATGATGTGACAGCCAATGAAGACTCTTATAAAAAGCTGCCAACCTGCTGCAAGAAGCCGGAAGATCAGTGATCAGAAGCTGTACTCATATTTGACCCTGCCGATAAGGGATTTCTGTTTGTCGTAGCAGGCTTCTTCCGCTTTTAATCCATTAGGTAAATAACTGTATTTCCAGGTAACATAATCTGTGCTGCCGCGGGTAACGGATATGAGTTGTGTCAGTTGGCCCTTCTCGTTATACTCGAACATAAAATCAGGGATCAGTTGCTGCAGGCGGCTATTGTATTGAACTATATCCGTCAGTTGGCCGCCTTCATTGTAATAGTAATAAATTTTGGAAGACGGCCCATTTTTAGACGGGATAACTTCTTCCGCTACCCGTTGGTATTCATCCAGCGTAAACCTGGTTACCAACGTGTCTCTGCCATTCCGGATATGGAGCATTTCCTGAGGGTGGCCGTTTTCGTATAACCATATGTGCTTTTCTTCCTGCTGGTCTTTATTATCCTTGCCAAGGGAAAGATTGGATACTTCTGCGAGTTGTTTTTCACTGTTATACCGGTACGTATAAGTCGTAACGGATACACCCGAGCTATCGGTGGTTTTTACCAGGTTGCCGTCTTTGTCGTGCCAGCTTGTGAGGGTAGAGGCGCCGGAAAAGCCGGATGTACTGGTCATTGTTATTATGGAATAATCGGCAGCCGGAACCAATTGACAACTGAAATCCTGCGATATGTTGCCATTTGCCTCATAGCTGACTATGGTTACCTTTTTTACTTTATTTGAACGGTATAGCTGCAAGTCCTTATTTTGCCCGGGTAATACAATATCATTGTAGTAATATTGAGAGATTGCCGGTTGAAAAAGTGTCAGCGTCAGGAGGAAAAGGATCATTCTTTTTAAAGTACTGCAGAAGCGATGTTCCATAGAGAGCAAAAGTATTATTTTTATCCAAAATTTGATGGGTGTCACATTTTAAGGAAAGAACGGAAAAAGACTGTTTGAATTGCGGGGCACAGGTTGCCGGGCGATTTTGCCAGGTTTGCGGGCAGGAAAACATAGCAATAAAGGAGACCTTTTGGCACCTGGTCACTCATTTCTTTAACGACATCACCCATTACGATGGTAAGTTTTTCAGTACCATTAAGCTGCTGCTGCTGAAGCCGGGAATGCTGACCTCGGAGTATGTACGCGGAAGACGAACAGCCTATCTTCATCCCATCAGGATGTATGTATTTACTTCCGCTTTTTTCTTTTTGCTGTATTTTACATTTTTTAGCACGAAAGCGGAGCGAAAAGATGTAGGCGCGGAATTGGCTGCTAAAGAGCATACATATAAGCAATTGGAGGAAATACGGTCGATAGCGCCTGATAGCGTGACAGCCGGGGCAGTGGAAAGGGCGATGAAAAATACTTCCCTTCAGGTGGAAGCGCTCAGGGCTGAGAGTGCAAATGCTGTAACCAATAAAAAAACCGGCAACCCGGACGGGGATGTGATCAATGAAAATGTTCTCATTGATCTTTCAAACAGGCAACCGTTGCAGGACTCAGCCGGGAACCGGCAAAAAAATAAGGATTTCTTTGACTATTTTGAGGATGCGGATGTCTACCAGGCGGTGCAAAATGAATTGCCCGCCGGTAAAAAAGATGACCGGTTAGAACGGGTTGCTAAGATGGAATACCTGCGTTTTTACCAGAAGCAGCAAAAAGAAGGAAGCAGAGTAATAGATAACATACAGGATAAGTTCAAACATTCTTTCCCAACGATTTTATTTATTTCATTGCCCATTTTTGCATGGTTCCTGTATCTCCTGTACGGCAGGAAAAAGATGTACTACGCGGAACATGGTATTTTTGCTATACACGTATACTGTGGTGTTTTTCTTTTAATGTTACTGTATTACCTGCTTGACGCGGTCAACGGAAAGCTGCATGGGTGGATACTGAATTGGCTAATGTTGCTGATAGGAGTTTACATTGTATATTTTGTGTACAAAGCCATGCGGAACTTTTATGGTCAGGGCAGATGGACGACTTTATTCAAGTTCCTTTCTTTGAGCTTTATGACCTCTGTCGTTATGCTGATCCTGATTATAATTTTTTTAGTGATTTCAGCCTATAGGGTTTAAACAAGAAAATATGGAAGAGATAGAAAAGTCATTTATACGACTGGTAAATATCATGGACGATCTGCGTGAAAAGTGCCCCTGGGATAAAAAGCAGACGATCCATACATTGCGGTCCCTTACTATTGAAGAGACATACGAGCTGGCGGACGCTATTACAGAGAATGACTGGCAGGGTATAAAAGAAGAGCTGGGCGACCTGATGCTCCACCTGGTTTTTTATGCAAAAATTGGTAAGGAGGAAAAAAGATTTACCCTTGACGAAATGATCAACGCCGTTTGTGAAAAACTGATACACCGGCATCCGCATATATATGGTGATGTAAAGGTGGAAAATGAGGAGGATGTAAAACGGAACTGGGAAAAGATAAAGTTAAAGGAAGGCAAAAAATCTGTATTGCAGGGGGTGCCTGTTTTGCTTCCCGCAACGGTAAAGGCTATGCGGTTGCAGGAAAAAGCGAAACAGGTAGGTTTTGAATGGGACGAGACTTCTCAGGTGTGGGAGAAGGTCAGGGAAGAAATGTCGGAACTGCAGCAGGCGGTTGCTGACGGGGAAAAAGAAGCTATTGAGGAAGAATACGGAGATCTTGTATTTTCACTGGTAAACTATGCACGGTTTTTGCATATAGACGCGGAAGCAGCGCTTGAAAAAACAAATCGTAAATTTATCAAACGATTTACTGAGATGGAAAAAGCAGCCCTGGCAGAAGGAAAAGATCTTATGCAAATGACACTGGCGGAAATGGATGAAATCTGGAACAGGGTGAAAATACAAAACAGGAACGCTTGAAAAGATTCTGGTCAGATATCATATACAGGAACGGGTACCTGCTCATAGGTACTGCATGGCTGTTTACGCTTTCTTTTATTTTCAGCAATTATTGGTCTTACTCTTCTTCACCCAATGGTGTAAAAAAATCGTTGGAAAGTTATATCTACAGTAATGAAAGAAGCTTTATGGAGTTTCTGGGTGATACTGCATTGATCGGTAAGATTCTGAATGGTTTGGAGACAGAAGAGGAAGTAAAGGCGCTGGCGGAGACAGACTATAAAGTTTTTTTGTACGAAAAAAGGGTAGGGGAGGAGTATGAGCTTTTATTCTGGAATACCCAGTCTGTTTTTCCCACCAAAGAATTACTCGAAAAAAGCGACGGTCCTTACCTGGCCTCATTATCCAATGGGCAATATGAAGTGATCAGAAAATCTGTTTTCCTGCAGGATAAGCATATTTTGGCCCTTTACCTGTTGCCTATACGTCGTCAATATGTGCTGGAGAGCGAATACCTGCGCAACGGTTTTGTGATCAACAGCAATATTGAAAATAACTATTCAATTGATGATTCGGTCACGGGCTTTCCGATCAAAACCAGGTACGGCGATGTGCTTTTTTACCTCAATCCCAAAAAGACGCCCGATATACAAACGTATGACTGGGTAACGGTTTTACTCAGGATAGCAGGGTCTGTCTTTTTGTTATTCTTTTTGTATAATGTAGCGGTTTCTATTTCCCGGAGGTGGGGGGCATGGCGGGGAATTGCTTTTCTTACTTTAGTTTTTACCGGGTTGCGGGTTTTGACCTACACGGTGATCAGTAACAGCTTACGTCAGTTCGACCTGTTTGACCCCGCAATTTATGGTTCCGGACTTATTGCCCGTTCCCTGGGCGATCTCCTGATCAATAGTCTTCTTTTTTTCTGGATCGTGTTGTTTGCCCGGTTACAGTTTACGGAAAACAAGATCACGCTGACGGTAAAGAATGGTGCTTTGAGAATATTGCTGATTGTTTTGCTCTCTGCCATACTGCTGATCAGTACGCTTGTCTGCAGCCATATTACCAGGAGCCTGATTTCTGATTCACAGATATCCTTTGATGTAACCAATTTTTTCAGTCTTACCATTTACAGCTTCTTCGGGTTCCTGGTGCTCTGTTGTGTATCGTTAAGTTATTTCATTTTTACACAGCTTACGCTGGTGCTCCTGGAATCGTTGATGGACAACCGGAACCGCTATTATAAGCGGGCTGTCATTGCTGTTACGGGATTAATAATGCTCACATTCCGTATTAATAGCCCGTATATATTATTCGAGCTCTCTACCCTGGTATGGCTGCTGGTATATGTGTACCTTATTGAGAAGGTTGATCTCAGTTTTGTCAGGAAGAAGTTTTTAATGGGCAATGTTCTTTTCTGGATATTTGTTTTTTCTGTATCCATAGCCGCCGTAATATTTTTCGAAAACCGCAGTAAGGAGCTGGAATTAAGAAAGCGGACTGCAGAAAAGCTGGCTGTGCAGGCAGACCCGTCCAGCGAAAGATTGTTGAATATGGCGGTGCAGGGTTTTACCAACAATTTCTTTCTTACCAATCTTCCACGTTTGAGCAGGCCTTTGGATGCACTGCGATTTAAAGACAGCATCATCAACGCTAATTTTGCAGCCTATCAAAATAAGTATGATACGGACCTGTTCTTTTATACAAAGGATGCGAAACCGTTGGTCGGAACGGAAAAGCTGAGCTTTGAGGAACTGAACAGTACGTATTCGGTACAGGGAAAAAGTACCAATGTAAGAGGGCTCCGGTATTATGAAGCTGCTTCTGATAAGTTTAGCTATATCTACCAAAGGGAGATCAGGGATAGTGCCGACCATACTGTAGCCTATGTTTTTATGTTGGCTAATCCCAAGCGTTATAGTACGGAAGCTTTGTACCCCGAGCTGTTTAAGCAAACAGAAGACTATTCTTTTGAATATTCCCCAGATTACGCCTACGCGATTTACGAGAATGATATTTTGCTGTCATATGTTAACGACTATAGTTTCCCGACCTCATTGAACGGAGCCCTTCCCCCCGGACTAGAGTTTGAAGAAAGACAGGCGAATGGTTACAGTGAACTCTGGTATAAGTCAGGTAATAAAGTAGTGGTGATAACCAAGAGAAGCAGCTTGTTAATGGAAGCCATTACCTTGTTTGCCTATTTGTTTTGCGCGTTCCTTTTACTGCTGTTCTTATTTCAGTTGGCCAGTGTTATTATCCTGTCCGGATTCCGGTGGACTCTTTTACGCAAGATACTTCAGTTCAATATCCGTTCGCAGATTTATGCGACTGTTCTTTTTGTCAGCATATTTTCTTTTATTGTTATTGTTACGGCCACGATCATGTTTTTCCGCGCTTCTTATAATAAAAGTAACCGTGATAAATTAAGCAGGTCCATACAGGATATATCAGGAGAGCTGAAAAATAAAATCAGCGATAAAAGGGTAGCATATAACAGTGTGCAGGTATATGATACTTCGTATAGCAAGACGATCCGGCAGCAGGTCAACGATCTTTCTATTGTGCACAATACTGATCTCAATCTTTATAACTCTGACGGAACGCTGCAGGTGTCTTCGCAGCCTTTTGTATATACCAAAGGTGTATTGAGCCAGATGATGGATCCCATTGCATTTCATAATCTCAGCAGGCAGAAAAAGATACAGTATGTGCAGCGGGAGGCTTACGGGAAAATGGATTACCTGAGCATTTATGTGCCGGTGCTGAATGATGACCGGAAGGCGGTTGCTTACCTGAATATTCCTTATTTCAACTCGCAAACGAGGTTGAAGCAGGAGATATCCAGCTTCCTGGTGACGATCATTAACCTGAATGCATTTATATTTTTATTAGCGGGTGTTATTTCTCTGTTCCTGACCAACAGGATCGCTAATTCATTTGCGTTGATAAGCTCCATGATGAGAGACGTAAATATCGGCAGGCATAATGCCACGATAGAATGGAAGAAGAATGATGAGATATCGGATCTTGTAAAGGAATATAATAAAATGGTAGAGAAGCTGGAAGATAGCGTAGCGGCACTCGCCAAGACGGAAAGGGAAGGTGCCTGGCGGGAAATGGCCCGGCAGGTAGCCCATGAGATCAAGAATCCGCTGACCCCGATGAAGCTAAGCATACAGTACCTGCAGAAGGCAATCTATAATAACGCCCCCAACCTGAAAGAATTATCATCCAACGTGGCCCAGACACTGGTGGAGCAGATCGATCATCTTTCCCGTATCGCATCGGAGTTTTCTCAATTCGCCAATATCGGCAATGCAAAGAATGAGATATTTGATGTGAATACGGTATTGAATTCACTGGTATCCCTACACGATGTGCAGGAGCGGGTGCAGATCATATGGCAGGCTCCCGAAGAGCCGGTAATGGTGGAAGCAGATAAGACACAGATCAACAGGCTGTTTACCAACCTGCTTCAGAATGCAATGGAAGCCATCCCGGAGGAGGAAACAGGAACCGTAGTAGTGTCTGAAACACGGGAGAACGGAACTGTTACTTTTAGCATAACCGATACGGGTACCGGTATACCCCCAACGCTTATAAAAAATATTTTTACGCCCAATTTCACTACCAAAACTTCGGGAACAGGGTTGGGACTGGCGATGTGTAAAGGAATTGTGGAGCAGGCAAGAGGTACAATCTGG
>Ga0222429_100461_pt1 | contig 30346 bp, 24 predicted proteins | sample 1B50Ametagenome_FD_182475 | JGI IMG/M metagenome (GOLD analysis project Ga0222429, IMG submission 182475) | Enriched microbial communities from leaf-cutter ant dump, University of Wisconsin, Madison, United States - 1B50A (version 2) | ecosystem: Environmental > Terrestrial > Nest > Insects nest...
GCGTGCAGCTGACGGGTACTAATCGGTCGAGGGCTTATCCTACAACGTTAACTCACAGGTGCGCATGCATCTTCAGCACAACTCACTTTCGTTCTCGTCATCCACACCGCATGGTTCCCATGCGCATTGTGGATAACGGGTCGTGACGACTTCGTCGCACGGTCGCTATCCGGTTTTCAGGGCGCAAACCCATAAGCCGTTTCAAGACATGCAGCAAAGAAAACGCTGACATGTCTTTTTTGTTCCCCGAATGCAGGAAATCCCGCCGCACTTTCCCTTGCTTCCCAACAATCCGACACCGCGCCCGCCGCCATTCCGAGCCACACTAATGGCAATACGGGCAGCGGGAGGCGAAGTGCAACATGATTAGCCCAATCAAGATCATGATCAACGCGGCAGCCATCAAAACTCCAACAGTGTCAACCATAATGAACAAGACAGTCAGGTGTTTGACTGCTTTGTTCATCATGACTGCCTTAACTTGTTGTACGCAGCAGCAAGCGAATCCGAAAGAGGGCTCAGTTGCGGAGATGAGACAGCAATCCGGGAACTCGTCCGAACAACGATTTCCTGAATCTGCTGCAGACGCCAAATCTGCATCCCGGACGCCTCAGGGGAATCCCGGGGGCTTCCTCTCGACAGATTCGCCTGGGGGGCCGCGGTCCCCAATGATGCCGGAAGGCAGATCTGCCCCGCAAGTACAGTCCCAGACTAAAATGCAGCTATCGACTTTGCCGAAGGAAGTCCGCGGGGTATATGTATCGTCATTCGCAGCAACGACACCGTCGAAAATGCAGCATATTCAGTCCTTGTTGGACCGTACCGAGCTCAATGCGGTCGTGCTGGACATCAACAGCGGGTCGCGCCTGTTGGCATTGCCGCCCCGCGGCTCGGCCACATACGCCTCTGCCGATTCCAAGGGGGCGATACGACTTCGTGAAGCGATACACGATCTGAAGCAGCGCAACGTCTACTTGATCGCACGTATCGTAACTTTCAAGGATTCGGCGCTTATCGCCGCCAAGCCGGAATGGGCGATTCGCAGCAAGAACGGGTCGGTGTGGCGGGATCGCAAAGGTCAAGCATGGATAGATCCGTACAAGGAACAAGCTTGGTCGTACTACGAGGCGATGGTGGCTGAAGCCGCAAAGGCCGGATTCGACGAGGTGCAATTCGACTATGTAAGATTTCCCGAAAATGGTGCCAAAGTGGATCGAGAGGTCAAGTATGCGAATGCGGACAAGCAAGCCAAAAGCGAGATCATCAGCCGATTCGTCAAACGGGTTACGAATAGCGCGCATAAGCAGGGACTTCGCGTTTCCGCGGATGTATTCGGCATGGTCGGATCCACGCAAGACGATATGGGCATCGGCCAACGCTGGAAGGAGCTGGCCCCCGCGACGGATGTGCTTTCACCGATGATTTATCCGTCTCATTATGCAGCCGGAATATGGGGGATACGCCATCCTGACCTGGCGCCTACCGCCATTATCGCAAAGGCACTGCAGGATGCGGCCGGGCAGAACAAAGCGCTGAAAGCCTCGGGAACGCATGCAGCCGATGTCAGGCCATGGCTGCAGAGCTTTACGGCATCCTGGATTCATCCGCATCAGGCATATGGCCCCAAGCAGGTCCGCGAACAAATTCAAGCAGCCCGCAGCGCCGGGTTCAATTCCTATCTGCTTTGGAATTCCTCCAGCCGTTATCCCGACTTTTGAAAAACAGCCGGCATTTCCGAAGTTGCCATGCCGTCCGAATCTGTTTTCTCGAAGTGATCAAGGCGTTCCATTCAAGTTAAAACCGTTGCCGCAACGCGGTTTCCCACCCTCAGGTTGCCGCTTGACAGCCCTGTAAGCCAATGCTAAGATTGCCTATAATCAATCGGAGACAAATACCGGCAAGCATCCTACAAGGGAGGGAAACGCGCGTGTGGCAGAACAAATTCGCCAAGGAAGGACTCACGTTTGACGACGTGCTGCTCGTTCCCCGAAAGTCGCAGATTTTACCACGGGACGTGGACGTATCGACAAGGCTCAGCCTTTCGGTGAAGCTGAATATTCCGTTGATCAGCGCGGGAATGGACACGGTCACGGAAGCGGCTCTGGCGATCGCAATCGCCCGTGAAGGCGGAGTAGGCATCATTCACAAGAATATGTCGGTCGAACAGCAAGCGGAAGAAGTCGACCGGGTGAAGCGCTCGGAGAGCGGGGTTATTACCAACCCGTTCTCGTTGACGCCGGATCACCATGTATATGACGCGGAAGAACTGATGGGCAAGTACCGGATCTCAGGCGTGCCGATCGTGAACGGAGAAGGCAAGCTTGTCGGCATTCTGACGAACCGCGACTTGCGCTTCGTGCATGATTACGGCATCAAGATTTCTGAAGTCATGACCCGGGACAATCTGGTGACGGCGCCGGTCGGCACAACGCTGCAGGAAGCCGAAGTCATTTTGCAGCAGCACAAGATCGAGAAGCTGCCGCTTGTGGACGATTCGAACATGTTGAAAGGCCTTATCACCATCAAAGATATCGAGAAGGCGATCCAGTTCCCGAACGCGGCCAAAGACAGCCATGGGCGCCTGCTCGTCGGTGCGGCCGTCGGCGTCTCGAAGGATACGTTCGAGCGGGCAGATGCGCTTGTGCACGCGGGCATCGACTTGCTCGTCGTTGATTCCGCGCATGGTCACCATATCGATATCGTCTCGATGGTGCGCAAGCTGCGAGACCGTTACCCGGATCTGACCATTGTAGCCGGCAATGTGGCGACGGGTGAAGCGACCCGCGACCTGATCGAAGCCGGGGCGTCCATCGTGAAGGTAGGCATCGGACCAGGCTCGATCTGCACAACGCGGATCGTGGCCGGCATCGGCGTGCCGCAGATTACGGCGATTTACGATTGTGCGACAGTCGCGCGGGAATATAACGTTCCGATCATTGCGGACGGCGGAGTCAAGTATTCCGGCGAAGTAACCAAGGCGATCGCAGCCGGGGCCAGCGCCGTTATGCTCGGCAGCTTGTTTGCGGGTACGGAGGAGAGCCCGGGGGAATCGGAAATTTTCCAGGGACGCCGTTATAAATCTTATCGGGGCATGGGCTCGATCGGCGCAATGAAGGAAGGCAGCAAGGACCGCTACTTCCAGGAGGACGAGAGCAAGCTCGTACCGGAAGGCATCGAAGGACGCGTTCCTTACAAAGGCCCGCTCAAGGATACGATCCACCAATTGATCGGCGGTTTACGCTCGGGCATGGGATATTGCGGCACGGAGACGATCGAGCAGCTCAAGGATGATACGTACTTCGTCCGCATCACGGGCGCAGGCCTGCGCGAGAGCCATCCGCACGACGTCCAGATCACGAAGGAAGCCCCGAATTACTCGCTGTAACCCGGACCTCTCACAGAAGCCGCAGGCGAATCAAGCAAGAAGAAGCCTGCGGCTTCCCTATTCGTAAAATATAAGACTTCATGTCCCCGTTATCGATTAAGCTTATCTTTCTCGAATAAACGGCATCGCCTCAGGGAGGACGTTAAAGCCGTCTTTTCTACAATTCCTTCGTACAACGATCGTATGGTACAATAAAAGTCGTAATTGATCGAAAAGGGAGAGAACGCGTTGAACCGTCATCATTCGCTATTCCGTCGTCCGCCTCTTTTCTCAAAGCGATTGCTATATGTTGCGTTATCGCTTAGTTTACTGACAACCATGTTGCTGACAGGGCCTGTTTCCGCAGCCGAACCGGGCAAAGTCAACTTGCAAATCCAGGCGAACGCCGCGATTTTGATGGATGCGGCTACAGGTCAAGTGCTCTATCAGTTTAATCCGGATGAGGCGTTGCCGCCGGCAAGCATGGCCAAGATGATGACGGAGTATCTTGTGGAGAAGGCGGTCACCGAAGGCAAGCTGTCCTGGGATCAGGTCGTCACCGTCGGCGAGAACGCGTCCAAGCAGATCGGCAGTCGCGTATTCCTGGCGCAGGGCGACAAGCATACGCTCAAGGAATTGTACCAAGCGACGGCGATCGCATCGGCGAACGATGCCGTCGTGCAACTGGCGGAGACGTTGGCGGGATCCGAGCAGGCGTTCGTGGACATCATGAATCAGACCGCGCAGGAGCTCGGCATGACGCAGACCCATTTTATCAACACAACCGGTCTTGAACGCAAATACATGCCCGAGAAGTTCCGTCCGGAAGCCGAGGGCGAGACGCTCATGTCTGCCCGCGACTCGGCAATTCTGGCTTACCATATTATTAACGAGATGCCCCAGGTGCTCGATACGGCCAAGATTCCGAGCTTGAAGTTCCGCGAGCGCGACAAGGCTTCGACGCCGAACTGGAACTGGATGCTCGAGTCGAACAAGGATATCCCTAACTTCAGGAAATTCGCGTATGAGGGCGTGGATGGGCTCAAGACGGGCCACACGGATACGTCGGGCAATTGCTTTACCGGTACGGCGATTCGCAACGGCACACGGCTGATCGCAGTCGTCATGGGCGTACCCGGCGATATGTATGACGGCCAGCGCTTCCTGGAGACGGCCAAGCTGTTCGATTACGGCTTCAACAACTTCGAGCAGCGGACGATCGTGGAAGCGAAATCTGCGCTCTCCGGCTTCGAGACGGTTAAAGTAAAGAAGGGCAAGGAAACGACGCTGCCGATCGCTACGGCTCAGGACATCACGATCCTGGCGCCCAAAGGCGTGCAAGGCGAAATCAAGGAAACGAAGCTGGAGCTCGGCCAAGATCCGCTCGTGGCGCCGATCAAGCAAGGTGACAAGGTCGGGACGGCAACGATCACGTATATCGATCCGGCGACCGGCGAAACGAAGTCGGCGACGATCGACATGGTGGCACAGGACGACGTTCACAAGGCCAGTTGGTGGCGGTTGATGTTCCGGGGAATCGGCGACTTTTTCTCCGGATTGTTCAAGGGAATTTTCAACCTGTTCTAAATTCCGACCCAGCCGGTTGCCTATTGGCGAATCATGTTGTAAAATCAATGGTTAGTATCTTTGGGAGGCATGGAATCATGGAGACGGGAACATCTAAGGTTAAGCGGGGCATGGCAGAAATGCAAAAAGGCGGCGTCATCATGGACGTAATGAGCGCCGAGCAAGCGAAGATCGCGGAAGCGGCAGGCGCTACCGCCGTTATGGCGCTGGAACGCGTACCGTCCGACATTCGGGCTGCAGGCGGCGTCGCGCGCATGGCGGACCCGACGATCGTCGAGCAAGTTATGGCCGTTGTGAGCATCCCGGTCATGGCAAAGGCACGAATCGGCCACTATGTGGAAGCCAAGGTGCTGGAATCGCTCGGCGTCGACTATATCGATGAGAGCGAAGTGCTGACGCCTGCGGACGAAGTATTCCATATTAGCAAGTCCGAGTTTACCGTGCCGTTCGTATGCGGCGCCAAGGACCTTGGCGAGGCGCTGCGCCGTATCCAGGAAGGCGCTTCGATGCTGCGCACGAAGGGCGAGCCGGGAACGGGCAACGTGGTGGAAGCTGTCCGCCATTTACGCTTGATCACGGGCCAAATTCGCAAGGTGCAGAACTTGTCCAAGGATGAGTTGTATCACGAGGCCAAGACGCTTGGCGTACCGTACGATTTGCTGTTGGGCGTCCATGAGACCGGCTGCTTGCCAGTCGTCAACTTTGCGGCGGGCGGCGTCGCGACGCCGGCGGATGCCGCGCTGATGATGCATCTGGGCGCAGACGGCGTGTTCGTCGGTTCGGGGATCTTCAAGTCCGAGAACCCTGAGAAGTTCGCTCGCGCAATTGTGGAAGCGACGACGCACCATGACGATTATGCGCTGATCGCCCGCGTATCCAAGAACCTCGGCGCGCCGATGAAGGGCATCGAGATCGCCAAGCTGGAATCTTCGCAGCGCATGCAGGACCGCGGCATCTAAGCGGGGCGAGCGGGCTCAGGGATTTATCGATTTACGGGACACGCGAACGGAACGGTTACCGGGCGGGCTCCCCGCAGCGCTTGTCAGCGTCTGTGCGGGAGGCTGCCCGCATTTGATTTGGTTATTTTACGAGAGAAGGGTCGCAGGATGAAGATCGGCGTATTGGCGCTGCAAGGAGCAGTCGCCGAACATATCAGCAGCATCGGCCAAGCCGGCGGGCAAGGCGTTGCGGTGAAACGAACGGAACAATTGGACGAGCTGGATGGCCTGATCATTCCCGGCGGGGAGAGTACGACGATCGGCAAGCTGATGCGGCAATACGGGTTCATCGATGCGATTCACGCCTTCTCTCAGCAGAGGGGAAAGCCGCTGTTCGGCACATGCGCCGGCTTGATCGTCCTCGCAGAGCGGCTTGAAGGCGGAGAAGCGCCGCATCTGGGCTTAATGAATATGACGGTAGCCCGCAATGCCTTTGGGCGCCAGCGCGAGAGCTTCGAGACGGAGCTCGACGTCAAGGGAATCGAGACACCGCTGCGTGCCGTGTTCATCCGGGCTCCGCTGATCAAGGAAGTCGGCCCGAACGTGGAAGTGCTGTCCACGTATAAGGGAGAGATCGTGGCGGCCAAGCAGGATCGAATGCTCGTCTCATCCTTCCATCCGGAGTTGACGGACGATTACCGCTTGCATGGACTGTTTCTCACTATGGCAGAACAAGCCCGATAAGAGAGAGTTTGCTCCCGCAAACTCCCGATGCTAAGGGGGATTACGATGTTAGACGTCAAGCTGCTGCGCAGCGATTACGACCGGGTTGCCCAAGCGCTCAACAACCGGGGCGCCTCGCTGGATTTGATCTCCTGGTTTCCGGAGAAGGATGCCGCGCGACGGGAGAAGCTCACGGAGAGCGATCAGCTCAAGAACCGCCGCAACGTTGTCTCGCAGGAAGTTGCCAAGCTGAAGAAATCGGGCGGCGATGCCGACGCTCTGATCGCCGAGATGCGCGAGACGGGCGACCGGATCAAGCTGCTGGACGACGAGATTCGCCAGCTCGAAGCCGAGATGGACGAGCTGCTGCTGTCGATCCCGAACATTCCGCACGAAACGGTGCCGATCGGCGCTTCGGAGTCGGATAACGTAGAGGTTCGCAAGGAAGGGACGGCTCGCGACTTCGATTTCGAGCCGAGAGCGCATTGGGATATCGCTGCCGATCTCGGCATCCTCGACTTCGAGGCAGCCGCCAAAGTGACGGGCTCCCGATTCGTGTTCTACAAGGGGCTTGGAGCGCGTCTGGAGCGGGCCTTGATCAATCTCATGATGGACCTGCATGCGGACCAGCACGGTTACGAAGAGACGCTTCCCCCTTACATCGTCAATCGCAACAGCCTGCTGGGCACGGGACAATTGCCGAAGTTCGCCGAGGATCTGTTCAAGCTTGAGGGCACCGATTACTACTTGATCCCGACTGCAGAAGTGCCGGTGACGAATTATCACCAGGGCGAGATTCTGGCTGCGGAAGATTTGCCGAAGCGGTTCGTGGCGTTCAGCGCCTGCTTCCGCTCCGAGGCAGGGGCCGCCGGGCGCGATACTCGCGGCTTGATTCGGCAGCATCAATTCAACAAAGTGGAGCTCGTGCAGCTCGCCGCGCCGGATCAATCCTATGAGGTGCTGGAGCAATTGACCGGCCATGCCGAGCGCGTGCTGCAACTGCTGGGCTTGCCGTATCGGGTGCTTGCGCTGTGCACGGGCGATATGGGCTTCGGCTCGGCCAAGACGTACGATCTGGAAGTATGGCTGCCGAGCGCCGGGACGTACCGGGAGATTTCCTCCTGCACCAATTTCGAGGATTTTCAGGCGCGGCGGGCCGGCATCCGGTATCGCCCGGAGGCGGGCGCCAAGCCGGAATTCGTGCATACGCTGAACGGCTCGGGATTGGCGCTTGGACGGACGGTAGCGGCGATCCTGGAGAATTACCAGCAGGCAGACGGCACGGTGACCATTCCGGAAGCGCTGCGTCCTTATATGGGCGGGCATGCGACAATCGGACGGAGGTCTTGATCCAGGCTTGCCGCTTGTGATATGATAACGGGGCAGTTCTCGGCTGTGCATCGGCACCGGCCGCGGAGCTGCCCGATCGACATGGAGAGGTACCGAAGCGGTCATAACGGGGCGGTCTTGAAAACCGTTAGGGTGCAAGCCCACGTGGGTTCGAATCCCACCCTCTCCGCCACACCTGTAAAATTCCCCGCCGCCCAAGGCTTTGCGGCGATGATGACTGAAACGCACTTGACTGTTGAACAGCGGTCAGGTGCGTTTTTTTGTGTTCATGACCGTTAGGGCTAAATCTAACGGGAGGAATCAAGAATGAGCGTAAGTACAAGCAAAACACCGCATAAGCGCGGGCAAAGAAAGAACTCTTTAGACATCCCCCAACGGTTATTAGACCGCCTGACTCCTGCGGTCTTGGAAACGCCTCTTTCCGCACACTCAAAAGCCGATAAGCCACAGCCAGAGACTTTGACGTTGGATAAGCTGTTTAACCGCTATTATGCCGCACGGCAAGCGGCAGGAGCGGCAGAACGCACCTTAGAGGACTACAGGAAGCACATGAACTGGTTCCGCCGTTTCTTGGCGATTGAGTACAGCGGTCTTGATAACTTTGTACCTAATCGTGATGTGATTCGCTCATGGATTTCATACATGTTGACAGTGCAGAAGTTGAAGCCCTCAACGATAAACATCAGATTGCGAACGGTTAAAGCCATGTTCAACTGGGCTAATAGTGAAGGTATTATCAAGGATTCGCCATTCGACAATGTAGAATTGTTGAAAGTGCCCGAAGAAGATTTTCAAGTGATTTCAAAGGCACAGGAACGAAAACTATTCAGTTGCTGTGAACTGACAACCTTCACTGGGCTGCGTGATGCCTTGTTAATGTCATTCCTGATGGATACAGGAGTACGCATTGGCGAATGCATGAGAGTACATGCAGAGGAGGTTGATTTACAGAGTCATTCTGCGTCTATTCGCGCTGAATCAGCTAAGACTAGGAAAGCGAGAACGGTCTATTTCGGAGCAAGAACACAAGAGCTACTTGTGATTTACCTTGCATGGCATGATAGAAACGCACAAGCCCCGAATTTGTTTCTCAATGAGTTTGGGCAACCGCTAGATAAGAATTGGGCAACGAGGTGCATCAGCTTCATAGGCAAGAGAGCGAAGATTACAGGAGTTCGCGTAAGTCCCCACACTTTCCGACATACGTTTGCAACCCGGTATATTAAGGCAACGGGCGACCCGTTTTCATTGCGTCGATTGCTCGGGCATTCCTCAATGGAAATGACCAATCGTTATGTTAATCAAGATACCGCCGACGTTCGCGAACAGTACGAGAAGTTCATGAACAGGGGGACGGAGCAATGGTAACGGCACGAATTGTATGGTTGGCTATGGAGGATGAAGGCGCATCTCAAAGGCTTGTAGAGATTGCTAGGAGGCATTGTAAGCTTGTACTGGAGTTCGGTCAAAAGAATACGCTGACGGGGCGTAGGAAGGCTATACAAGCTGAAATTGAGCGCTTGAGAACTGAACGTGCAAGAATTCTTAAAGTCTGTGAGGCGGAGGAACGGCAATGGATATGAATCATTATAACGGGTTGGTTGGACGCGAAGACGATTTATGTAATCAAGTAGAAACATGTCAATCCGTAATTCAGAAGATTCTTGATTATGTTTATGAGAACGGGGCGGCAGTACACAAGCAGACGGTCGAGAAATTGCTACTCACCGCATACGATATTGAACATGAATTTCAGGTTGATTTACTTTTGCTGCGGGCAGAGAAATATTATTGTGCTGCATGTAACCGAACACGACACAACGCCTGACTGAACTTGCGTTAAATGCTGCTTATGATCGAATTAGCTCTTATATGTTCTAATCATTCAGAGCCAAAAGTGTTCTTGCTATGAAAATAAGCCTGGTCCACCCTAAAAGTGTGCATCAGGCATGTTTTTATCATGATTGGTGCGCGGGCGCTATTTGTCAAAATGGTGCGATATGGTGCGGCGGGGTTTATACTATATCGCCGCACCACACCTTCGTTATTAGCACATAGAGAGAAAAAACCACTAGGCAGATTTAAGAATCTTGGGACAGTGTGGTGCGTGTTTCCTAATTGTCAATACTCTTTGCGTCTATAGCAGCGAATATCTCTTTGTTGATCTTGCTTATCATTTCAATCTCGCTTGTTTTGCGGCTTGTGATAAGCGTCAGAATTTCGTCTATCGCCGCCCGCCTTGTTTCATCAGTACTATCATCGAAATTGAATAGCTCGGTTGGGGGGACGCTAAGGGCGCTAATGATCTTCTCTAATGTTTCAAGCGATATATTCCTATCGCCGCGCTCCACTCCTCCGATATAGCTGTAGTGAAGCGACGCAGCTTCTGCAAGCTGCTCTTGTGTCCACCGTTTAGCCTTGCGTAAATTTCTGATGCGTTCTCCCACTAGAACTGGTAATTCCATTAAATCACCTCTCATTCAGATTATGAGAGGCATTAACAGCATTACAGATAAACAAGATAGAAATAAAACATTTGAATATTGTACTCATTAGTGGTATTTTGTACTTGATACCAATACTTGGAGGCAGATCGTTTTGGGTTTTCTGATCGTTCTAATGGTTATCCTTATATTATTGGGTATTGCAGTTGTTGTTATTTCGATAGAAGCCATTGCAAAAATTCGTAAGGAAAACTCGAATCGTGGACAGGAGGTCGTCACTGTAGTCACACAAACTGAAAGTAAAGTAGATAGATTAGGTCAGGCGGTCGTTTCATTTATTTTTAGTTTTCTCTCGTTGTTGCTGCTAATATTGTTGTTTTCTGTAGTTCGTGGTTCAAGTAGAAGTATGAATTACAGTAACTCGTACACTGTTTCGGACGAATCAGTGATTGCATTTTCCATAGTGCTTGGTTTGTTTCTATGTTTCAACTTGCTAAGTATAATTTTTGGAATTCGTGCAAGAAAGTCTATATCAGGGAGGGGCCTAGCCGTTGCAGGGTTAACTATTAGTATAATAATACTTACGGTTCCTATAGCTTTTGTTATTTTCGGAGTTATATTATCTGCTAACTTTTCGAAAGGAATATGAATGTTATGGGAGTATCTCGCACCATAGAAAAGGCTAAAATTTAAGTTCAAAAAATGAATCCTAATGGTAGTTGTAATGGGTATATGAATAATCGCCCAACGATTCAATTACGTTGATAGCAATTCAAATAGGAATTTTCTCTGCCAGTGGAAGAAAAGTGTGTAAACTAGCAAAATACGGGGGATATAACTCATGAAAACTATTGACATCACCATGTCCAATTTGAAATGCCTGTCAGATAATGAATTGATTAATTTGGCAAAGAAGTATCTGCAAGCCCCACTTAGCAATTGCCCAACTTCACAGGTGGAAAGCGTTTGTGAAAAGTATAATGAAAATATTGCACTCGAATCCGAAATAAGGAGCCTCATTGCAATGTTTATTGCATTCGAAGAGTTAACCCGTAGTAACCAACAGACCATCTCAGCTAAAGAACAGTAGGAATGAAGTACAACATTAAAAATGGCATGGCATTATGCATCATCACCTTTTGCACCACCCAATTATCAATTAGGAGATGACATGCCAATGTTGTACAATGACAAACAAATTAGTGCTGTAAGTAAGGAACTACAGAGGAAATTTATCGCAGGAGAATGCGAGGCTCATGATGTTGTAATCACTCTGATAGCCTTAAATAAAGCGGGGAGGATTGTTGAATCAACCGTTAAAGAAGTCATGATGAACGTGTTCTTCCATAATCGTGCGGGGGTGCTCAGAGCCTTACAGAAGGCTGAGGACCTAATTGATGAAATGACGATAAACAACATTGTTAGCGAAGTTCAGGCAACAAAATAGGTGAAATTAAATAAACCCAATAAAACCATGCAGACGTTATTGCATGGTTTTATTGTTTGTTGAAACGGTGGGGTCTCCCACCGGTAACCCTTAATGAATGTGGTATCTTCTGTAATTAAATTCGCAATTATTATCGGCAGTTTTGGGATTGCAAACACAAAAAAAAGGAATAGGGACTAAACATGGTTTGACCGTACTCGTATAGAGTCAATGTAAGGGAAATACAACACAATACGAGGAGGAAACACAATGCCACAAACAAAAAAAGCTGCCCAATGGCAGCAAGATCAATGTCCTAGTACTATTGTAACATTGCAGCAACGATTCGCACAGTCTTCTATCAAATTAATACGTCTAAGAGGATATTCCTCAAGTAACTCCGCCCGCGATTACCAAAAGGGCAAAGCTCCCCTAGACAATGGCTGGAATCAAACAAGCCGTAGCGGGTTAACACAGTCGGAAGTTGATTCGTGGTTGGATGAAGGTGGCTGGATTGGGCTTGTCATCCCTAAGGGATATATCTTAGTCGATGTAGATGACAAGCAGGAGGGTGTATTACTGAGGGGGATTTTGGAAAGTCTTGGTCTGAGTTATCATGTGATTGAGACGCCGAACGGATACCAGTTCTTTTTTCGAGACAATGGACTGGTAAGAAGTCAAATAGTAAAATCCATTACTGAGGTCTGCTTCTGTGTGGATTATAGACTAGCTGAGAAGGGCTACATCGTTCTCCCCGCCGTCAACACCGAAGGGCGTATCTGGGCAGGTGTAGCAGACCATGAACTATCGGACATGCCCGAGTGGCTAGCCTCTATCGGTAGTGGAAAGAAAGGTCGTCCATTCCAGTTGCCTATCGAAGAGGGTGAAAGAAATACTACGCTTCATAGCCATGGCTCCCGGCTTAAAGGCAAAGGAAAGTCCGATGCTGAGACTCAAGAACTGCTTCAATTTATGAATCGATTCCTGGTCTCCCCGCCACTCGACGAAAATGAAATAACCAATATGATGGCCAGTATTAAATCATATGAACGGGGGAACTCTTCAAAGCAGTGGAAGCAGGATGAACGACCTAATATTGTCGAACTTGCCGAATCCATTCTCGCAGAGATACCATGCTTCACCTATCGCGGACAGTTATTCGCCTACAAGAATGGGGTATATAGTCCTGATGGAGAGCCTCTGATTCGCAAGGCGGCACAGGAACGGCTTGGTAAACATTCAAGAAGCCAAATGCTTCGTGAGGTGGAAACATGGATTAAGACGGAAACGTACATGGAGCACGAGCAGTATTTACAACAGGTTAATATGCATCACGATAGAATCAATGTACGGAACGGACTGCTGGATTACCGCACAGGCATTCTATATTCGCATGATTCAGGTGTATATTCCACTATTCAGCTTCCAGTAGAATATAACCCGAATGCCAGTTGCTCCAAAATTGAGCGGTTCTTCCAGCAGCTTGTGCCACAGGACACCTATCCATTATTGGAAGAAATGGTGGGATACAGTCTTGCTTCACATACAAATTACCAAAAGGCGTTCCTGCTCTTAGGTAAAGGGAGTAATGGTAAATCGACATTCTTGGACTTATTACAAAAGTTGGTCGGTTCAACGAATGTCTCACATGTGTCGTTGCATGATCTGTCAGATGATCGTTTCGCCGTCGCCCAAGTTGCTAATAAGCTAATAAATGCCTGCGATGATTTGGGTGGAAGGGGCATTCGCGCCACGGATAGATTCAAAACACTTATTGGTGGCGGGGTTATAGATGGGGAATTCAAAGGAGAAAATCGATTTGCCTTTCGTAGCATGGCAACGATGTTCTTCTCCACAAATGAATTGCCTGACGTAAACGATACGAGTGATGGTTACTGGCGGCGTTGGATTGTCATTCCATTCACCTTGAAGTTGACAGAAGCGCAGCGGGTGGAAGGTTTTATACACCAACTGACTTCGCCACCAGAGATGTCGGGGCTTCTGAATTTGGCGATACGTGGACTGAATAGGCTAGAACATCAAAGAGGGTTCACACAAAATGAATCCACCGCCACCGCCCTGAGGCGGTATAAAGAAACAAGCAATCATGTGTTGCTGTTTGTAGAGGAGAAATGCAAGTTAGGCGATGGGAAAGTTAGAAAGGAAGACTTGTTGAATCAATATCGTCAATGGTGTATAGACTCGGGTTATGTCGCGGTTGGGAAGATCAAGCTCTATCGCATAATTGAAGAACTTGAAGGTGTGTATAGCTGCAAAAGTGACGGGGTTCATATGTTCGGTGGGATACAGCTAAGTACCACCTAACAACGTAAGGGCAGGATTTACTCCTGCCTTTTTTGCTGTCCATAGTCGCTTCAATAAAGATTATTAAGAGAAAGGCGGGAACGAAGGAACTACCTGCCTTTTTCACAAGTGAACAACTTTCCAAAGTTTTTTGATTTCAGTTCTAATTCTTAAAAGTATTCTTTTACCACTATATATATAATAACTTTTATATTTTTTCCTAGTATCAAAAAAAGATTGGAATATTGGAAGGTACACTTTACTTGAGGTAGTACCACTATAAAAAGGTAAAGAGAAAAACCATATGGACAAAAAAGTTTGGAAAGATAAAAGTAGATTCCATCTAGTCCGCACTGAAAATCCCCATTTTGTCCATATAGAAATTACCACCCCCGCTCTCTAGCCGTCGTGAAGCGGCTTTCTTCTAAGGATAGGGGGGGTATCATTTTATAAGAAAATAAATAATTGCAATAGTAGACGAGAAAACTGTTCTGACCGAAGACGTAAGCTTACAAGTGACTTTCGGTCAAGAGAAGTGTTGCGTCTATCAACGCTAGAGATCATCTAGAAGCTCTACAAGGCGAATAGAGAGGCGGGGAAGGAAACTACATCCGAAAGTTACAGATGTGCTAGAATCGATTGTGAGGCCGCGGGATGTAAAAGAAAAAAGATTCATCATATCCACGTAGTGTTGGAGAAGGAAGCGTTCTGTAGTATGACTCAGATTGACCGTGTTGCAGAGTATTCAGCTTCTAGATTCATAGTTCCCCGCCCGTCTCCTTCCTTACGTATGCGATACGCGAGGTAAAACGGGCGCGGGGCTAAATTACGGTGAGAGTGCTGCGTATAAGGTCACATACAACCACTATGCACGTGGTTTTGAGGTAGGGATTGACTTTAGCTTATTGAACATATTAATATGAAGCTATCCAACGGTCATGTGCCGAAATGAACGTTTTGACTTAGACCGCTAAAGCGGTTCAACAGTAATGTGCCATAAACTCAGTCATGACAAGGGGCGGCGGGGATTCACAGTGAGGGGCGGTCTTGAAAACCGTTAGGGTGCAAGCCCACGTGGGTTCGAATCCCACCCTCTCCGCCATATGAGAAAAGCAGCCGATTCCCGAGAGGGGGTCGGCTTTTCGCATATGGCGTGGGTGGGATGAGAACGGGCCGTGAAGCGGAGATGCCCCAAGGCATGTCCGTAGGCCCCGGCGTGATAGTCGCAATAGCGTTCCGTACTTGTACGGCAATGGGCGACGGAGTGAATCCCACCCTCTCCGCCATATGAGAAAAGCAGCCGATTCCCGAGAGGGGGTCGGCTTTTCGCATATGGCGTGGGTGGGATGAGAACGGGCCGTGAAGCGGAGATGCCCCAAGGCATGTCCGTAGGCCCCGGCGTGATAGTCGAATAGCGTTGCCGTACTTTGTACGGCAATGGGCGACGGAGCGAATCCCACCCTCTCCGCCAAACAGGGATATGTGTATGTTGAAATTTGACTGCCATACAAGTATGGGAGTCGGCTTTTCGCATATGACGCGGGTGGGATGAGAACGGGCCGTGAAGCGGAGATGCCTAAAGGCATGCCTCGTAGGCCCCGGCGTGATAGTCGGATAGCGTTGCCGTACTTTGTACGGCAACGTGCGACGGAGCGAATCCCACCCTCTCCGCCATATAATTATTACGTGAAGTCGAGTGCTGCAGCACATTGGCTTTTTTTGCATTCGTCCCCATCACTTGTTTTCACCCGCATAGCCATACAACAATGGGGTAACTTAGTGGGGCAACTTAATGGAGTAACTTATAATGTGGAGGCGGGATAGTTGCTGCAATGCGTCTTTCAGGAGGGCCGGTTGAAATGATAAAGCCGCTGAATGCAGGCCTGATGTTTTTTAATGAAAGGCCCGATCATTTTTTTAGCTATGCGCGTATTGAGATTGTAGATAAACCGAATTTTACTGGTGAAGGAATGACTGAAAAAATCTTCTCAGGGCCACTTGATCGGCAATTGCGCGACGCACTTAGCTATATCCAGAATTATATTATCAAAGAAAAAATCTCGAAGTCTCCAAAGCGTGCCGAAGCTGAGCGTGTATTCAATTTTCCATTCGCTGCAATTGAAGAAGCCTTGTCCAATGCTGTTTACCACAAGAGTTACCAGATAGGCGAACCGATAACCGTAATGGTTACACCGGATAAAATGGAAATCACAAGCCTGCCTGGTCCGGACAGAACAATTTTATTGTTGAACGAAGAGAGGAAGCAAAGTCTTATGGGATAAAGAAAAGCTTACAAAAGCAATGGGATATGCGAAGGAAAACAGTACGCTGGCGACTGTAATCACCGGACTGATTAGAGAGGAGATAATTGAATATTTGTATCCTGACAACAAACATGATGTAAATCAGAAATTGAAGCTTTCAACGAGGAAAAATTGAAGGACAGATATCAACTAGGCAGCGTTATTGGCGATATTGTTACTGTCCAGATGATTACAGCCTGTATTATAATATATGGAAGTGAAAGAAATGCGCTTGCGCTGTGTTATTTTTTCACGGCAATAATTCGTCGTACAAGCGCAGATCCTGTCGCTCAAGGCTTAGTTGCAGAAGGAACACAATTGAGGAATAGCGCAAGAAAGATTTCAAGATAGAAAGCAGGGATGGCATGTTTCTGTTTCGGCCTGATCGGGAGTTGCTGGAACTGAATGCGATGGAAATGGATGCGGCGCTTGTCGGTTTCTTCACGGGGATTGTGAATGGAGAGGATCAAGCCCCTACATTATCGTTCGTCAACGATGCAGGAGCAGAACGGAAGATCAAGGTGAATTTGCCGGAGAAACTGTTGCAGGGCAGAGGAATCAATGGTTTCTTCTCCATATATGAGGATGCGGAATACTTGACGATTCGGTCGTTGGACGATGGGACGATTCGGGTCGGGACATTGGGCAAGCCCCATGCGGGATGGGATCGCGGGGTGATGGAACCTGATGATGCGAAGTCGAGGATGAATGACGTCCTGCATTCGCTCGCCCTGTTGAAGCAAGAGCAGGAATCCTGGTTTCATCTCTATGATCGTTCACGTGAGTTCGCTGGGCGCAGCGAGAATTTGATTTGCTTGCCTCACTTACGGGAAGTGGAGCCTTTCGAGTATCAGGTTCGGACAGTAGCTTCGGTGATCGGCAGATTCAAAGGGCGCGCGCTTCTCTGCGATGAGGTCGGGCTTGGGAAAACCGTAGAAGCGGGGATCTGCTTGCAAGAATATGTGATGAGGGGACTCGCGCGGAAAATATTGATTTTGGTTCCACCGTCGCTGGTCAATCAGTGGCATGAAGAGATGAAACGAAAGTTCAACCAGGATTTTATCCGTTCCGATGATTCTGAATTTACAAGACTCGGGGAAGAGGCATGGGGGCACTTTCCCAAAGTAATCGCCTCCATTACAACAGCCAAACGAGCCAATCACGCGAATGCGATATCGAAGATTCACTATGATATGATCATTGTCGACGAGGCGCATCATGTGAAAAATCGCAATACGGTTGCCTGGAAGTTCGTCAACAACTTAAACAAGAAATACATGCTGCTTCTTACCGCAACCCCCGTTCAGAACAGCCTGGAGGAATTGTACAACTTGATCACGCTGCTTCGTCCAGGGCAGCTTCAGACATACCGGCAATTTCGCAAGAACTTCGTTGAGGACAATCAGGGCATCGAAGTGAAAAATGTCGACAAATTGAAGCTGCTGTTGTCCGAAGTCATGATTCGCAACCGGCGCAGCAACGTGGATATCAAATTCACTCAACGCAAGGCGAATACGAGAATTATCGAGCTGTCGGCCCGCGAGCAGCAGCTCTACATCGACCTTAGCATGTTCGTACGAACTCATTATATGAATCATCATCCTGTATTTTCGCGCTTTATGTTGAAGAGTTTGCAGGAGCAAATGGGCAGCACATTCTCCGCGTTGACCGGCACATTGGAGAAACTGGCGGAGAATGGAGGATTGACGCCCGACTTGCAGGAAGTATTGAGGGGATATTTTGAGCGTTCTCTTGATATTGCAGCTGCGGAAAACCAGGAGAGCAAGAAGATCGATGAGCTTGCAAGGATCATTGCAGCCTTCGGCGACAAAATGCTTGTCTTTACCAAATACCGAACGACCCAAGCGTTAATCAGCCAATCGCTAAGGGATCGCGGATTCGTCGTCGCAGAATTCCATGGTGGATTGAAACGCATGGACAAGGAACGGGAAGTGGCTTTCTTCCGCGACGAAGCAACCGTATTGGTCAGTACGGAGGTTGGCGGCGAAGGGCGCAACTTGCAGTTCTGCAACGGCATGGTGAATTTCGATTTGCCTTGGAATCCGATGGCGATCGAGCAGCGGATCGGTCGTATTCATCGAATCGGACAGGCGCGGGAAGTGTATGTCTACAATCTCGCTGCGCAGAACACGCTGGAGCATCATATGCTGAATGTCCTGGATCGCAAGATCAACATGTTCGAGCTGGTGGTTGGCGAAGTCGATATGATATTGGGCGATATTGAAGAGAGCGAAGAGTTTTCCGATCTGATGATGAATGCCTGGGTGCGGTCCGAGAATGACGTCATGGTTGAGCAGGAGATGGATATGATCGGAGAGAAGCTGCTAAGCAACAAGAACAAGCTGGACCGGGTGAAGGCGCTGGATGATCGAATATTTGCCTGATTGGACAAGGGGAGAACGAAGGTGGAGCTTCAGAAATTTGTTATGAACGCCATTGAAGCGATGGGCGGGGCTGTCGTGCAGACGGAATATGCGCTATGCGAGGCGATCGTGCCCGACCAATGGAAGGGAATTTTCCAAGGACGAACGGAATGCCTGTTGGCATTCGACTTTGAGGTGGCTGAAGAGAATCCCGCTGCGGAATTCGTTACTTTTGGCAGCTACATCTTCGAACAAATCGTTTCCAATGTGAGAAGCTACGCCGCAAGCGGTGTCCGATATGTGGATATCGAGCGTCCGGCGCTGCATAACCCATTGGAGAAAATAAAACGCTATCTGAAGGAAGAGTCAGGCGCCATACAGTTAAAATCCGAGCGTCCGGCGATCGGCTTATGGGTCGAATTTTCATTTCGCATTCAATATGTGTCGGATGAGAAGGAGACGACCTTCAAGCAAATATGGGTCAATCTGAACAGCGGTTGTGTGGATGAGGAGATGCGGTCGCACAAAGACTTCATTCCCTATGCACAATCGCCTTCACCATCATTGACTGAACTTCCCTTGCTTGACTCGCCGGTATTAAGCTTGGCTTTGCTGACGGCTTATGACCATGTCAAACAGCTAGCCGGGCGCGGCCTTGATCGAAGAATGAGGCAGGAGGAATTGGATAAGGAGCTCAGAAGAATCACGGATTATTATGACGATCTTTCGGCAGAAATGGCCAAGCGCGGTGAGCGCAAGGGGCTGTCCGCAGATAAAATGAAAGAGCATTCGGATAAAGCGGAAGCCATCCTTGCAGAAAAAGCCAAGCAAATGGATGACATACGAAGCAAATATAGCGTGCGAACCGAGATAGAGCTTGACCATGGTTTGCTTTACTTCGTCCCTGTTATTGACTATACGGTAGAAATTGAATTTCGCAAGAAACACAAACAGATCCCTTTGCAATACAATCCGTTTTTGAAGAAGTTTGATATGTGCAGTTCAACGTATTAGTGCAATATCCGCTCTCTGCAGAACAAGAGAATTCCAGCGCAGACAGTAACCCAATTGATCGGATTCACACATACACCTGACGCTGCCGGCGGAGGTGCGTTTTTGTTGTATAAGAATACGGCGCGGGGCCAACCTAACGGGTGGAGGTGCCGACATGTCAACCCAAGATGAATGGAACGTTCCCCAGGACCAACTGGCCGAAGCGTGGCGGCAAGTGCTTCCCGAGCGGCTGCAAGACGGAGACAGCGCGGAAGTGATGCCGGACGAAGCCGACCCGCGCGCGCTGCGCGTGCACATCGATACGGCGGGGCGCACGAATATGTCTTTCGATTTCGCGGTCCGATACGTCGACGGCCGTGAAATTGCCATCGAGCTGTCCGATGCGGAATCGGATGGCCAATCGGTCGACGAGCGCAATGATGTCATGCAGAACCTGATCCACGATTACCGGCGTCATTTGCACGAATGCGCGCAGGCTTTGCACGAGTTGACACACCCGTCGGAAGGAGGCGAGCTGCGTGGTTGACAAAAATCTGCGCAACGTAGTCGAGCAGTTGGAGCAGTCCCCTGTAAACAGCCATCAGGCGCAGCAATTGCAGCAAGACAAGAATGACCGTCGCCACCAAGACGCGTTGAACCACGACGCGCCAGTCGATCAAGAGCACGTCAGGACGACATAGATCAACGGCCGCGGCCGCGCATAATCTTGCTGAAACGAATCCGAATCGCGAGCGCAATCATGTTCAATGGCATGCACAGAAGGCTTGGGGAAAAGCCGCAGAAAGGAGGCCAGCCGCAAGATGAGCAAACCGAAGTCGCAGCCCGTGCCGCAGTCTGGTGAAAGCAGCGGGGGCGAGGATGAACGCAGCCGCACTCCTAACGAGCCGCTGTCCGGCTCGAAGAAAGTCAAGAATCGCAACCATTCCCGTCATAATAACGGAGAAGGATGATTTTCCCCTCGAGCCCGGCGGCATGCCGGGTTTTTTCAGGTATCAGAAAGTATAAAATCTGGTGAGCAAGAGGCGCCCTTTCTTGTGAGGTTGTCGGCGGTTGGTTGAGGGAAATAGGCGACGAGGTCGTCTATTTGGCGGGAGCGGCGGTTGGTTGAGGGAAATAGGCGACGAGGTCGTCTATTTGGCGGGAGCGGCGGTTGGTTGAGGGAAATAGGCGACGAGGTCGTCTATTTGACGGGAGCGGCAGTTGGTTGAGGGAAATAGGCGACGAGGTCGTCTATTTGGCGGGAGCGGCGGTTGGTTGGATGAAATAACGGAAGCGTCCTTTAAAGGACGGTATGGCCGTTTTTCTTATAGGATCAGAAAGTATAAGTTCGAGGAGCTTGGACCGCCGACCCGTCGAAACAGTGTCACAGCGCCACTAATCCGCACCTTGGACCGCCGGTCCATCGAAACAGTGTCACAGCGCCACTAATCCGCACCTTGGACCGCCAATCCGTCGAAACAGTGTCACAGCGCCACTAATCCGCACCTTGGACCGCCGGTCCATCGAAACAGTGTCACAGCGCCACTAATCCGAACCCTGGACCGCCAATCCGTCGAAACAGTGTCACAGCGCCACTAATCCGCACCTTGGACCGCCGATCCGTCGAAACAGTGTCACAGCGCCACTAATCCGTACCTTGTCCCGCCAATCCGCTGGAAATAGTGTCGCAGATCCGCTAATTCCACTCCGGCCCCGCCAACCCGCCAAAAAGGACCGTCAGGGTGATCTTCCCTGACGGTTTTTCTTAAATGCCGTGATTATGCGTACCCGCCACGCTCTACGATAGCTTGAGTTTTTAACCGTCAATAATCCGCGCATGAAGTCCCCGAAAAAAAAGCCCCATTTTCAAAAAAAATGAAAAACCGCTCTATATGTGCTAGATGCGGCACAGAAAAAACTGTTATGATAGATAGAGAGAGACATAGCCTGAGGAGGCAGATAGATGGTCAAAAAGAAAAAAGCGAATTCCCCTGTTCCACCAAAAGGAGGAATGCCGAACAAACGGATCAAAGCTGGCGTACATAGCAAGTTAAAGCCGACGGAGATTGCAGGCCGCATTCTCTTCATCGTTCTCGGCGCCGTTCTTGTTGCTTTCGCGCTGGAGACGTTCCTGATTGGCAACTCCATCATTGACGGCGGTATTACCGGTATTTCCATTATGTTGTCCTACTTATCCGGCGTGCAGGTCGGCGTGTTCCTCTTCTTGCTCAACCTGCCTTTTCTCCTCATCGGTTACAAGCAGATCGGCAAGACGTTCGCCCTCTCGACGCTGCTCGGCGTTGCAGTACTATCGATCACAACCTCACTCCTGCATCACTGGCATCCGTTCACGGACGATACGTTCCTCGCGGCGGTGTTCGGCGGTATCTTGCTCGGAGCGGGCACCGGTATCGTCATCCGCGCGGGCGGCTCGCTGGACGGCACCGAAATTATCGCCATTCTGGTTAACCGAAAATCGCCTTTCTCCGTCGGCGAAACGGTCATGTTCATCAACCTGTTCATCTTGGGCAGCGCAGGCTTCGTCTATTCGCTGGATCGCGCTTTGTTTTCGATGGTAGCTTATTATATTGCCTTCAAATCGATCGATCTGATCATCGAAGGTCTGAACGAGTCGAAATCGGTATGGATCATCAGCGACCTGTATCGCGACATCGGCGACACGATCGTGGCGCGTCTGGGCCGCAGCGTCACTTATCTGCAAGGGGAAGGCGGTTATTCGGGCGACGCCAAGAGCGTCATCTTCGTCGTCATCAACCGTCTGGAAGAAGCGAAGCTTAAATCGATCGTCACCGAAGTGGATCCGGGAGCATTCCTCGCCGTCGGCAACATTCACGATGTGAAGGGCGGACGATTTAAGAAGAAAGACATACATTAGATGCAGTGCGGTATAAAATGGTACGTGCTTTAGACTTATTTTAGGTGAAAAAGGCTTTCCGTCCCCCTCGAAGTAGGATACAATGTACGTTGTTCGCGATGTTAGGCGGCAGTGTCGTTGACGTGCCGTTTTATCCGATCATAAAGGAGAGGGGAGCAAGACGAATTGATGAAATCCAAAGTATGGTTATCTCTGGTCGCGCTGATGCTGGCTGCGATGCTTGTGCTCACGGGCTGCAACAGCAGCAGCAAGTCGCCGCAAGAAGCACTGCAAGCTTCGATGCAGAAGTCGGCCGAGCTGAAATCTTATAGCTTCGACGGCAGTATGAGGATTGAAGAATTGAAGTTCCCGGCAGAAGGCGACTCAGCGGAAGCAGGGCAGATGCTCAGCATGCTGAAGGACATGGATCTGTCCTGGACCGGCGCGTACCGCGCGGACCCGATGCATCTGGAGATGACCTTGTCGCTTGCGCTGAAGGGTGATATGGCGGTCAATTTCAACATCCCGATCGTTATGGAGCAAGACAAGATGTGGGTGAAAATTCCGAACATTCCGTTCTTCCCGCTGCCTGAGGATATGGCGAATAAGTTTCTGGAGCTCGATCTGAAGCAATTGGCCGAACAATCCGGCCAGTCGATGCCGAGCATCGACCCCGGCAAGTCGCAGAAGCTGGTGAACGACTTGATGGGCATTATTTTCAAGAACGTGGACGAGAAGGAGTATCTCTCCGACGTGAAGGTGAAGGAAGCGGGCTTGCCTGACGGCGTTGATGCGAAGCAAGTGATTCGCTTCCAGGTCAACAAAGACCAGGTAGAGCCGTTCGTGAATACAGTGATCGAGAAGATCGCTCCGGAAATCATCAATCTGTTATCCGGCAATGCGGAGTATCGCGATATGTTGAGCTTGAAGCAAGAGGACCTGGACGAGGCGAAGAAGGCGCTGGAAGACGGCAAGAAAGAAGATGTCGCCGAGGGCATGGACGAGTTCAAGAAAGCCGTGAAGTCGCTGGACGTGGTGGCGAATATCGGCATCGATGCCAAGGATTATCCGGTGTACACCGACGTGCATGTCAGCACCGAGATCGATGCGGAAGGCCAGCCGGTCACAGTTGCATTCAAGGTCGTGTCGCAGACGAAGGACATCAACAAGGACGTGAAGCTCGAGTTCGAAGGCGGTCCGAAGGATGTCATTACGATGGAGCAGTTCGAGCAGCAGATGGGCGGTCTGTTCGGCGGCCTTGAAGGGCTGTAAGCCGCGCCGCGAGCACAATGCACCATGGCTGCCGACCTGAATCGGCGTGAGAGGATATCAGATAGCTGGAAGAAGAGCGCCGCCTTCGCAGGAAGGGAGGCGCTTTTCTCTGTGTGCTCAGGCGAGCCTGCGCCAGGTAGTCATAGCCAGCGAAGAAGCTCGTGACACCGTCGAACGGATGGCGGGTGAATATCCTGTCAGGTATACTGGAGGATAACATGAGCTGAAATTCACGCAGAAAGGCGGGGAGTGCAGGTTATGGAAACGCCGATCGTCCATTTCGTCAATTTGGCGGATCGCCTGGACCTCGTCGACTTGGTCAGTCGATGGCGCTGGCAGGAATGGAATCGCGACAAGCCGTTCGAGTACGTCAGGTATTCAGCCGGGCACAATACGCAGCGCGATCGGATCCCGATGACGTTCGTGGCCATGCTGCAGGACCAACCGGTCGGGATGGTGTCCTTGTGGATGAATGATCTCGCCTGCAGGCAGGATTTGCACCCGTGGCTGGCGAGCTTGTACGTGGACGAAGCATACAGGAGTAAGGGAATCGGCAGGCAACTTCAGGCCCATGCAACAAGCGTAGCCCGGGAGCTGGGCTATGCGCGAATCTACTTGATTACGGATCATGTGGGTTATTACGAGCGGTTGGGATGGGTATTCCTGGAGTCGGCGCCAACGTCGGACGGGGGAGAAACGCGGATCTATTGCAAGGAGTTGCCCGCCTGAAGAAGGAATTCAAGGCATATTTGTCAAATTACTTCATTAAGAAAATGATCGGGCTCGACGATACGATGGGAGCTGCTGGAGAACCATGAAACGCATCCGTAAATCATGCATTTTTATCCTTCTTGCATTAAGTCTGATGGTTGTGCCTATATCAAGGTCAGCGAGCGCGGAGGGAGGACAACCGGATCTATCGGGTCAAATCCGGATGGGCAACCAAGTCACCTATTGGATCCATACGGACGGTACGGTTGCCTATAGAGGATATGAATTCTATGGTGAGGCAGTTGCCGGGTTAACGGACGTGCTGGAGTTGTCGCGAGGCACCACTCAGACGCTCGTTCTGGACCGGGATCGTTCCGTGTGGGCGTGGGGATCCAACTTCAATGGAGAGCTCGGGGACAGCTCCTATATAGATCGATATTCGCCTGTGAAGGTAGCAGGTCTATCGGATGTCGCGGCAATCGCCGCCAGCAGCTATTATAGTATGGCGCTTCTGTCGGACGGTACGGTGTGGGCATGGGGAAGCAACTTCTACGGCAAATCGGGCCAAGCGAATACCTCGTTGAAATACCCGACGCCGGTCAGGGTGGGCTCGCTGACCAATATGACCGCCATTGCGGCTTGCGGGCAATTTTCACTGGCGCTGCGGCAAGACGGGACTGTCTGGTCTTGGGGCTATAATGCCGCCGGCGAATTGGGGGACGGAACGATAGTCGCCCAGCGTTCTGCCCCGGAGGAAATCCAGGGATTGTCATCGATTCAGGCCATCGCTTGCGGAAATAGCCATGCTGTGGCGCTCAAGGAGGACGGCACGGTGTGGACGTGGGGGGATAACTGGAACGGTCAATTAGGCAGCGCAGATCGCAGCGCCGATTATAACCGCCCGGTACAAGTTCCCTCACTGACCGGGGTTACCGCCATTGGGGCAGGATACTTCAGCACGATCGCCTTAAAGAACGACGGCACGGTGTGGACCTGGGGATACAATGCCAAGGGGCTGGGGGACGGTTCGAACGAATCGCGCCGCAATCCGGTCCAAGTGCCGATCGTGGGTGTGGAGGAAATTCATGTCGGCAAGCAACATACCATTGTCCGTAAGCAGGATGGAACCTTGTGGGGATGGGGCAACGGAGACGAGGGGCAACTGGTCAACGGCAGCACGCGCGGGACGAATTTGCTTCCTGCCCCATTGCTGATGCATGCGGATACAGGTATTCGGTCTGTTCAGTTGTCCGCAGGGCTATTGAACCCGGCGTTCTCCCCGAATAAGTCAATCTATGATGCGGAAGTCGGAAATGAGATTGCGAGTCTGACCGTGACAACTGGCGCAGACGACGATACTTCCTTATGGGTGAACGGGGAGTCGGTATTGGCCGATTCGCCATCCGGGGAAATTCCGCTTGAAGTAGGCTTGAATGTGATTCGTGTGGAAGCGGCTAACGAGGCCGGTCGCCAAATGTATTCGATAGAAGTGACAAGGGCGGAGCCGGTCGACCTCAGTATCGTATCGACGGCAGCCGACATCACGCTGTCGGCGGGAACGTTGTCCCCGGCCTTCGCTGCGAATATCACGAATTATGCTGTGGATGTGGATAAAACGGTCGCCGCAATCACCGTCACGGTGCGGGCGCTTGCCCCGACGGCAACGGTCAGCGTGAACGGTCAGCCTGCACAGGAGGGCCAATCCAGCGCAACGGTCGATCTCTCGATCGGCAGCAATGCCATTCCCTACCGAATTACCTCGGAGGATGGGCAATCCGCGACTTCCGGCACGCTGTCCGTAACTCGGCACAAGGACCGGAACACTGCGCTTGCCAACCTGTCCGTCGAAGGAGGTACGATTTTTCCCGCCTTCAACAAGGACGTGCACGAATACTATGCAACCTTGGAGCCCGGAGTGCGAAACTTTGCCGTACATGCGACTGCAGAGAGCTCACTGGCCACGGTTAAGACCTATCCGACGATAGGGAACTTCCAGCAGGAATCTGTTGAGTTCGTGCGGGTCAAGCCTGGCGTGAATCAGATGATCGTGCAAGTGACTGCGGAGAGCGGCACAAGCAGTCGATATACCGTTAATTATGTGGCCCCTCTCGCAAACCCGGAAGACCCGGAGAGCCTGCTGCCCGGGGACGAGCTTCGGCAATGGGCTTCCGTACCTGGCAGTCCATATATTTTCATGACAACCAGGGATACGAACCTGCTGTTGGTGATTGACAGGGAGGACTTCACCGTCGTGAAAGCCGTTCAGTTGGGGGCGCCGGTGCCTGCGTTCGATCCGATCAGCGAATATCGTGCCGAGAATTCCGATATGGATGTTGTTGGCAGCAAGCTTTACATGACCGTCCCGGGCAGCAATCAAGTTGTCGTATTCGATACCGAACTGCTGTCGATTACGGATACGATCACGACGACGTACAGACCGCATAATCTCACAGTCAAGCAGGATAAGCTCTATTACGCTTCAAATAATGACGGGGTATGGGAGTATGATTTCGCTACCAAGACTGAAAGAAGCGTAACGGACAGCTTTTATGGCAAGTCTGCGCTTGCGCTGAATGAGACAGGGGATAAATTGTACATTGGCGAGACGGGAACGACGGGCTCCAGCTTGCATGTTCTGGATACGAACGATTTCACGGAACTGGCTAGATCCGAATCTCAGTATTTCCCCGATCGAATCGTGCTTGTCGAGGGTGACTACGTCTATTACGGGAATGCCAAGTTGAATGCCGACACGCTGGTTCAGGTTGGCGAAGGCTATACGAAGAAAATCGCGGGAGCGGGTCAGGGACTTCTCTTCACAACAGCGGATGTATGGGACAGAAGCAACGATGACTGGCTATTCGAGATTCCGCACAAAGAGCAGATCTCCTCCATTGTGAGAGTGTTGGAAGATCAAGGAGCGTACTGGGTATACACGAGCGATGGCGATCAATTGTACAAGTACGACACGTTCGAACAATTCTGGGAAAGCGCGCCTGAACACAGCGCGCCGGCCTATGAGCCCTTTGGACTTGCGTTTACGGATACCAATCCGGCGGCGGGGCAGTTGGCAGGAACGCTAAGCTGGTTTGGGCCCGTGAATAGCGAGTTCATTGAGTGGTATGCCGGTTATTTCCTGGATGCCGACGACCGGAGAATCGGCGGGCCGCTCTTCGAGGTACAGAAGGATGAAGTTCGGCAAGATCACAGTTACTCCTTCGCAGAGCCCGTCGCGATTCCTCCTGGCGCTGTGAAGATCGCCGTATACGCCGGCAATGCCCACGGGATTGGTAAGCAGGCGACGACCATTCTGATTCAAGATACCATCCAAAGCGGTGTTCCCGTCTTGGATGCGAATGCCCTATTTGTGTTTATTGATAAGGATGTATCAAAGGGTTCCATTGGCGGTCCTGTATATGTAATCGATATATGGAGTCAGGATGCGCCGGCTTACGTCGCTTATTTCCTGTCGGAAGACGGCGTTCGGATCGGCCCTCAGATCGCGGAGACGACGGATAAGAACAACTTCTACATTCCTTCAGGGATGGCAATCCCGGAAGGAGCGAAGCAAATCGGGTTTTATGTGCGGAATAGCTTCGGCGACAGCTTGACGAACAAGGCGATAGATTTGTGGGACGAGCCTTACCTGCATGCCGTTGACGGTACCTTCTATGATGCTGACGGCAGAAGAGACATATTCGATGCTACGGTGACCTGGAAGCCGTCGATGACAGATCCGGAGACGGAATATTATCAGGTAGGTGAGTTCTGGCGTTCCGGGACGATTTACACGCCCGCCACAGTTCTTAATTCCGGTTCGTCCAGCTACGCGAAGAAGATCGCCGTCAGCTCCGGCAGCGAGGCCGTAATGATTCAGACCGGGAGCGGCATGAGAATCTCGCCGATCTCGGAGTATGTCACCGTCGCGGATAATATATCCGATGAGCCCATTGTTTCTTATCCCGCTGACAGCAGCTTGCCTGTGCCGATTGTTACCTTAGCAGATCTTAATTCATCTATGGAGAGGATTTCTGGAAAGATCGAGTGGTCTATTCCCATTTCGGACAACGGGGGGCCGCAGCCACCCGCCCCTTCCGCACCAACCTTTGGGGCACCTGGCAACATACCCGTCATTATATCTAATTCAGCTCTTGCGACGGGCGCCTCCCTTTATTATTTGAATGATGCAGGGGAGAAGTTGGCCGGTATCGTGGAGACGAGAGGGAATATGATTTCTACTAGTAAATCCTACACGCTGCCTGACTCGCCCATTCCGCCCGGGGCCGTATCGATCGGCATATTCGCCATGAGCGATACTGCAGAGGGCCATCCGGCGATTATCCGGATTCAGGATTCGGGCGGCGAGGATACACCGGCGTGGCCGGAGGGTAGCCAATTGAAGGTGCTCGATCGCACGCAGTCCAGCGTTGAGCTGGAATGGACGCCGGTCCTGTCGCAAGAGCCGGTCGCCTACTTGTTGTGGCAGGATGGCGTCTTAGTGGCTGAATTGCCGGGGAACGAGACCCGTTTCTTGATGACGGGTCTTGCGACGGACACTCTCTACCAGTTTAGAGTGAAAGCCTTAACCGCAGAGGACAGACATCTCATAGCTGGCGACGTGAATGCCGAAGTCACACTTCTGGAGTCCGATGCTGCGGGCGCCTCCATCCAGATGAAGCTGGATTGGCTCGCCGGTTCCGATGACAGTCCGTTAGCCCGGCTGATTCGCTCAAGAGCAGATGACATGGCTGTATATTCCTTGTTTGACTCTCTCAAAATAACGTTGCGGAAAAATGGGGGTGACAGCGGAATCACGGTACAGAGCAAACACTCGGGGATATGGAAGGCTGACGGCGGCCCGGCAGAAGGCCGTGCCTTGGTGCTTACCGGCATACCGTCCGCCTATACCACGATAACCATTGAAGGCTCATCGATGCTGCCGCTAAGCTGGTCCATTGACCAAGTGCCTGCTGCACATACGTTGATCTTCGGCGATTACAACCATTCCGGCAGCATCGATCTGGAGGATTACGATATCTGGCTTCAGGGCTATCGAATGTCCAAGGCAGCAGCAAGCGGCTATGAAGACATCGCTCCATACGACTTGACCCGAGACGGGATCGTGAATAATCTCGATTTCTCCATGTGGTTGAGGGAATTGCCGCGCTGAGGTCGAGACACAAATTCAGCATGTACGGCAGAATAAAAAAAGTTCTAAACGACTCTGCGCCTTAGTACAGGGTCGTTTAGAACTTTTTATTTAATAATGCGGGAATCCTTGCCCGATATTCCTCTCACCACTTCAATCTTGTCAATACTGCGCCGAAAGTACTACACGGTTACTACATTTTCACATTTTCCCACAAAAAAAATTGCGGCCCGAAAGCCGCAATCCGTTGATTGTAAAATGGTCGAGACGACAGGATTTGAACCTGCGACCTCTTGGTCCCGAACCAAGCGCTCTACCAAGCTGAGCCACGTCTCGATGCCGTCGTTTCCGACAACGAATTAGATTATAACACAGCCGCAGGGAAAAGGGAAGGGCGCGCAATAACTCACGTATAATCTAACTTAAAGGATATCGGCTCACTCACATGAAAATATAACCGAGGGGATGTGCAGTGAGAATGTCTATGAACAGCCGCAAGGAGTACATGGAGACCATGATTGAA
>Ga0222429_100464_pt1 | contig 30137 bp, 29 predicted proteins | sample 1B50Ametagenome_FD_182475 | JGI IMG/M metagenome (GOLD analysis project Ga0222429, IMG submission 182475) | Enriched microbial communities from leaf-cutter ant dump, University of Wisconsin, Madison, United States - 1B50A (version 2) | ecosystem: Environmental > Terrestrial > Nest > Insects nest...
CTGACTGTCTTTCTCAAACATATTCTGCAGCTTATCAGGGTCGGGATTGAGCTTCAGAAAATTATCCTTAAATACCTGCGGCATATGATCAATAGTAGCGTGTTGCATTCCTTCAAAAAAGCCATCAGGCATACCACTTCTTTTACAGATCGCTGAGGCAACGATCAGCTTTGTTACCCTGTGCGGAAACAGGTGGGCTAACAGCATAACAGTAGTCCCGCCGTTGCTGAAGCCCATAAATATTGCACGGCGAATATCCAGTTGATCCAGCACTGCGATAATATCCCTGGCATCCTGCTCAAATGTCTGCGGAATATCCCGGTGACCGGATCTGCCATGATTCTGCAGATCGATACCAATAAGCTGGTACTTACCAGACAACCTGCTGATCAGTTCGCCCCAATCGAAGCGAATGGAGCTGCCTCCTCCATGTATCAGCACCAACGGCTCACCCGTTCCATATACTTCATAATAGAGGTTAATACCGTTTGCAGCTTTAAAGCCACTGGATGATGGTTGCATAATGTTTAATTTCCCGAATGATCATACGCACGTTTCAACGGTTCAATTTCCATTTTTTTCATCTTCAGGAAAGCCTGAACGACCCGGTTACGCTGCTCCCGGGTACCATGGATCATCATATTATCCAGTATCGCAGGAACGATCTGCCAGCTAAGACCATACTTATCCTTCAGCCAGCCACATTGCTCCGCCTCCGGATCCGCAGAAAGCTTTTGCCAGTAATAATCTATTTCTTCCTGGTCTTCACAGGCTACCATAAAGGAAACCGATTCGTTGAACTTAAAGAACGGTCCTGCGCTTAATGCGATGAAGCGCAACCCGCTTAAAACAAACTCTACCTGCTCTACAGTTCCTGAAGGTGTATTTTCAATGGTAGTAATACTGTTTATAGAGGAGTCGGGAAATACAGATACATAATATTCCGCCGCTTCTTTTGCCTCCTTGTTGTACCACAAATGTGGCGTTATTTTTTGAATCGTTGCCATCATATCAATTTTAGACAGGTTAATATTTGCACTTTTATTCAATACGCCTGTTTTTTAAAACAAACACAGTACCTGCGGGATCCTGTATCCAGTGCATGTTTTCCGGGAGCGCTTCCAGTTCGTCGCAGGTTGCCACTCCGTGTTTCTCCAGGTAAGCTGCAGCGTCTTTTACATCCGGCGTATTCAATTCCAGCCAGGTTTCTGCGTGCGTATAATTATCCACGCAATCCAGCCAAAGCGTGTTATTACCAAAGCTCACCTGGTATGTCCTGGAAACAGTAGGATTATCAATCTGTTTTTCTTCTACCGGCAGCTTCAGGATATCCCGGTAAAATGTTACGGTCTTTTCATATTTGCTTTTCGGAATTTTAACCGCAATATTAATTCCAGCTTCGAATTGTATATCCATATCCTTTATATATGATAGTATGGAAAAAGAGTTGTGAGATAAATCCCTGGTTTGCCGGGGAAAGACAATACCTGCTGATTACCGTATTATTTTTTTACAGATGCAACAATATTATCCAAACCTTCCACATGCTTTTTAAACCGCTCCAGAACAGACCGGCAAAACGCCTGCTGCAAATCAGGTGGCGTTTCCTTTTCCGGGTCAAAACTTTCTCTTACGATCGTATTCTCATCGATATGCTGAAACTCAACGGTGGAACGTCGTCCATCCTCCAGCGTATACTCAATTAGCTGGCAGGGTATGATCCGGTCATAACGTCCTTTATGATCAAAACCCTCCCTTCCGTCCCGCGTTTCCATCCGGAAAATAAAATCACCTCCCGGTTGCAGGTCATTTTCCACTTCCGGACAATGCCAGTCGTCAAAAGGAACATTCCACTGTTTGATCTGTTCCGGGTTGATCCAGTTTTCCCAAACCAATGCCACTGGTTTATGCACCAGCACACTTACTACGATTTTTCCTGTATCCATCGCACAAACGTTTAATGAGGGTCCTGTTAATTTTATAACTGCGTAGCAATACCACACGGTCACGTGGCCGCCCCTGTCTCTTCCTTCCTGAACTTTACCATCCGTTTAATTAAAGCAGAAGGTAGTGGTTCCTCGTTGGGGAGCTGAATAGCAGACTTCGTTACTTTCAGCTTCTTCAGATCTTTTTCAAACTTTTTAAGGAACGCGTCGCTCCACGGACTGGAAAGGGAAATATGTTTTGTATAAGCAGAATAATAGATCAGAAAAAACTTACCGATTTTGAAAGCGGGTATCTGGTAGCTGATCACTTCTGTTGCTTCGGGGACCACTTCTTTAATGATCTCCCTGATCTGCTGCAACCGTTCCTGCATATCAGCAGGAAACGTGGAGTGGTACTCATCAATTATCCTGAAATCTGTTTTAGCCATGGGTTTTTATTTTCAGGTTAAAAATATAAGACACTGCAAGTATGCCACCGATCACCACAGGCATCAGCACGTATCCTATATTACCATCAACGACTGCATGACTGAATGCAGCAAACAGCAGGTTGAACGTCAACCCTGCATACGCCCATTCCCTGAGCTTTGCAGGTAGCGCAGGTATGATAAGGGCTGTAGCACCCAGTATCTTGCACACGATCAGCGCATATGCGAAATAGTCAGGATAACCCAATGGCCTGGTGCCCACGTTAAACTGATCAGGCGCCAGGATGAGCGAGCTGAGCGGCATCATTCCTTCAAACAGGAAAATAATGATCGTGGCTATCCAGAAAATGATCTTGTTTCTTTTCATGATATTATTTTTTGCCGGGAGTATATATTTTTTATAAGCAGACTTTAAAAGCACAGGAAATCCTGTTCACCTGTAATATTACTTCATCGAATGCAACCCTATGGTATTGCCCTCCGGATCTGTGACGATAGAACAGAATCCAAACTCACCAATAGACATCTTGGATTTGCACACCTTTCCTCCTGCGGCTTCTACACGTGATTCTTCTACCGAACAATCCTCACATCCGAAATAGATGATGACATTGCTTCCACCGGCCTTTGCACCCTCCATTTTGATGAGGGTCCCTGCTGCCCCGGGATTCATCGTTTCGCCGGGAAATGCCCGCATTTGCATGGACTGGTTGGTAGGATCAGACATATCCTGCAATTTCAATTGCAATACAGTTTCGTAAAATTTAGTTGCCCGGGCCATATCGTCCACATAAATTTCGAACCATACCATGGGATTAAATTGTTTGTTTTCCATTGTAATCGTTTTGAGTGATGAAATTATTTTGAAGTCCTTACTGGTTCATCTGAGACATATCCGCGTACATAACTTCCCATTGATGCCCGTTCAGGTCGGCAAAGCTGCTTTGATACATCCAGCCATGGTCCTGCGGTTCACTGTATCTGGCGCCACCATTCGCTATAGCCGTGCTCACCATATTTTCCACTTCCTGTCGTGCATTTACACCTATAGCCAACAGTACCTGCGTGGTATCACCTTTTGCTATGGGGCGGTTGGTAAACGTTTTAAAATATTCTTCCTGTAAAAACATGGCATAAATGCTGCCTTCGTTCAGTATTACACAAATTGCATTATCATCGGAAAACTGTTCGTTGATGACAAAACCGAGCTTTGTCCAGAACGTCCTTGTTTTCTGTATGTCACTGACCGGTAGGTTTACAAATATCTGATTGACATTCATGGCGGTTAATTTTTTCAGTTATAATTGTTGTTGAATGTTGCGGATCTGGTTAAGATGTCTTTGGGTATGCAAACAGATAAAGCTCAGCCATTCATAACGCGTGAGGTATCCCATGTACGGAAATTCCATATCCAGGCTCAACTTTTCCAGGTCTCTCTCCATCGCTATAGAAAGAAGATGGTTCTTATTGCGTTCCAGCTGATCAATAAGCCCGTTTTTTGGGTGAGGCGGCTGTCGCGGCGTTACCTGTGGCGAGGCTTTAGACTTCTCCTCCATATTCAAAAAAATGGCACGTAGCTGATCCAGGTTCTCATCGCAGGCACGACCGGCATCACCTGTTTTATTGTCCTGCACGCCCCCGCTGCATATCACGATGTGTTCTGTTACCTGTCCGATCGTCCAGCTGTTCTCAAAGGGTATCTTATTGAAAGAGTTTTCATCTACATCTTTGATGGACTCAATCACGGCGCCGAATGTCGTTGCAATATCTTTTATCAGGTGTTTATTATCCATATGCTGTTTTTTAATGACAGTTCAAAAATAATATGCAGCACAGGTAAGTTCACTTGCCATTTGACAAGTATTAAGGAGAGTGAAGTAATAAACGAAAGTTCTTGCCAAATGGCAAGTCACAACCTGCTTACATCAGGCGCCGGAGATGTTGCATCACCTGTAAAAGGGCCGGCTGAATATCCTCAGATATTTTGTCAGACACAATCCTGCCTTTAATACCGCTGATCAGCAGGCAGGTATTTTCATTGAATTTTGCCCCCAGCGTCTGCATGATCAGCTGTATTTCGCTGAAAGCCTTTTTGCCATCTGCGGACGCCACGATAATGGCAACAGGCTTATCGCTGAAAACGGTAGTGGCTACACACCATTCCAGCAGGTTCTTCAAACCGGAAGGAATACTGAATATATACTCCGGGCTGGATATCAGTACTGCATCGGCATTATTAATTCGTGTACGGATACCTGATATGATCTGCGGAGTATCCTCCACGCTCTGCGCCGTATCAAAGTGGGGCAGTCGTTTTAATGCATCAAAAATTTCAACAGATATACCGGTCCCCGCTTCTTTAGACAGGAAATCAACCAGCTTGTAGTTGGACGAGTTTTCCTGTGCGCTGCCGATGATGGCCAGAATCTTTTTCATACTGTTTTACTGGGCGATCTCTTTCCGGATACGGCTCAGGGAGGTATCTGTTATTCCCAGGTAGGAGGCAATTTGCTTCAACGGAACATATTGCATGATCTGTGGCTTTTCTTTCATCAGCTTCAGGTAACGGTTGGTGGCCGTTTCCGTAATGATCTCCAGCGATCGCTGTTTTACGGAAAATAACTGATGGGTAAACCAGAGTCGCCCCCATTCACTGAAGCCGGGTATGCTATGGAAGAGCTGCTGAAAATCTTCAAAGCCGATCCTGAACACAACCACGTCTGTAACTGCCACTACTGTTTCCTGTGAGGGTTGGCGCTGGAAGAGCGAGGAAGGCACAATAACGATCTCATTCTCCACAAAGAATTCCGTCGTGATCTCGTTGTTATCATAGTCATGCACATAGGAGCGGATCAGCCCCGATTCCAGGAGATAGTATTCATTCGCTACCTGTCCTTTCTTCAACATAACGGTTCCTTTTTCTATATCTTCCTGCACATGGCATTCCGATATGGTTACCCGGTCGCTTTCCGACAACAGAGGATGCTGATATACGGTCTGGAATATTCCTGGCATAGATCATGGATTGTCCGGTAAAAAGAAATGGTTATGGTAATACAACTTCCTCTGATGATTTCACCCATTTTGCCTTCAGATCGGGATCAGGGGTGTCTTTATCTACGGGGAACATGGGTCGCTGGATCCGTTTATAAGGAACCCTTGCCAGGTCCTGGTCTACACCACCGGGCGTAAGCGCCAGCAGCCAGTCTGCCCGCATATTGTACAGCTCAGGCTCCAGGTACCCGATCTTTACGATCACGATATCCGCTTTCCTGGGGTTCAGTCCCAGCCTCGTAAAATCAGCTTCTTTGTGGTAAGGTTTTCTTTTCCCGGTCACGATCACATGTACCGAACCCACCTGTACCACTACCTCTACTTCCGCATTGCGGTCACCCTTTTCAATGGAACGTATGATACCATCCAGCTCTACCGGTGGTGCATACCTGTTATCGACCGCTGCGCCTGCCCGTGCTTTTATTTTGGCACCCACACCCAAAGCCATGGCTTTTTCCACCAGCTCCGGACCAGGTATGGAAGCATAGATCACAACCGGCCCCGTAGCTGCTTTGAACTCTTTTCTTGCCAGTATCTGCTGCAGCGACCAGGTGACATCACCCGCTCCACCTGCGGTAGGGTTGTCACCGGAATCGCTGATAAAGAAGGGACGTTTTTTACTGGCAAGCGCCTTGTTCAGGCATTCTTCCAGGGGGCCGGTGGGCGCCACAAAATGAAATTCGCGCCGCACTTTCCAGAAATGAGCAGCCAGCTCTTCCGCCGAAGCCGCTACGGCTGCCTGGTCATCGCCGGTAACCATGATCACACCATGGTTACGCGGCTCGTCTGCCCATGGATACCCCATCCATATAGCCGCTTCTATTACGCCCTGTCTCGCGGAAGCAGGTGCTACCGCTGCATACAGGCTTTTAGCAGGTTCTATCCGGGTACTGGTCTGTTCTCCCGGCAACAGTATCGGCACGGGTATCCGGGCTTTGTATCTGGGTTTGCCTTTGCCGGAAACCAGTCGTTCCAGCAGTTGCTCTACCGAACGTTTCTTGGTTTCCTGCGCGTCTTCATGCGGGGCCATCCTGTAGCAGGTGATCAGGTCCGAATTTTCTGCCAGCCGCATCGATACATTGCCATGCAGGTCCATTGAAGTGGAGATAACGGGTTTGTTACCAATCACCTGCCGTACCCTGGTGATCATATCCCCTTCCGGGTCATCCAGTCCTACCACGCTCATGGCGCCATGAATGTCAAAGAACAACCCGTCGTAAGGCAGGTTTTTCTTCAGCGAATCCAGTATATACCCTATCATTGCTTCATAAGCTTCGCGGGTAACAGCGCCACCCGGCAGCGACCTGGCTGTAACAGCGGGAAACCACTCGGCAGCCTGCCGGGCAGGAGAACCATCCTGCATAAACCCCGGGTAGGATGTATAGATCTCCTTTCCCCGCTTTATTAAAAATGAGGCTTCCGTGCTTAGTGCAGGGGAAAAAGTGCTGGACTCAATACCGATACCGGCAATCGCGATACGGGGACGCTTGCCATCCTGCGAAAAAAGCGGAAAAGAAATGACCAGGCATATGGTGACAATCAATAATCTCATAATATGACATTTTGAAAAACGAACTGAAAGATAGGATAAAAAGCGACAACCTCCCTGCGTCCATGGGAGGTTGTGCTGAAGTTGATTGTGACACTAACCCTTGAGAGTGGGTTTAAAAATTCTTATGTGTTACTCTAAAGTTAGTTTCCTTTTTTGGGATTTGCAATACCCTGAACGTTGTATTTTTTGTTAATTTTTCCAGGAAAATGGCAAAGCAGGACACAGATTGCAGGTCACAGGACCCGGGTTTCAGGATACAGGCATGCATACCTGCATCTTGCAACTAAACCGTCCACTAACTACTGACTACTGGACCACTAATCACCCATCACTCGCCCCTCCTCAGGAATCGCTGCAGCATGTTAAGGGCAAAATTGGCAGTGATCTCAATGTTGCGGGCCCTGTCAAAGCGAAGGACAAACTTTTCTGCAACGATTTCACGACGATCGCCTACTGCGATCCATACGGTCCCTACCGGCTTTTCGGCCGATCCGCCACCGGGCCCCATAATGCCGGAGGTTGCGATGGCGTAATCCGTGTGATTGACAGCCAGCGCACCTTTCACCATTTGCCGTACGGTTTCTTCACTCACGGCGCCGGCAGTTTCCAGGGTTGATTCCTGCACGCCCAGCACTTCTTGCTTCACCTCGTTGGCATAACTGATCACGGATCCCTTGTAATAAGCAGAAGAACCTGCTACGGCTGTGATCAGGTGAGCCAGGTATCCGCCGGTGCAACTCTCCGCGGTGGAAAGGGTCTTGTTTTGCTGCAAAAGCAGCTTTCCTACCACTTCCGACAGGCTGATATCTTCATCCGTTACCAGCCATTCCTTCACCAGCGCCTGCAGCTTTCCGAATTGCATATCCAGCTCCTTTTCCAGGCGGGGTTGATCGGTATCCATACCGGTAATGCGCAGCCGAACCATGCCATAGTTCGGCAGGTAAGCCAGCTTAATATGGTGCGGCAGCGCTTCCTCCCATACGGCTATCTTTTCCGCCAGGAAGGATTCTCCGATCCCGGCGGTGAGCAATGTCCTGTGATCGATAAAAGGCAAGGTGAAATGTTCTCTCAATTTTGGCAACACATAGTCGGTGAACATTCCTTTCATCTCATGTGGCACCCCGGGCATACTTACGAATATTTTCCCGTCTTTTTCAAACCACATCCCCGGCGCGGTGCCCCGGTCATTAGGGATCACCGTACATACATCCGGCAGCTCGGCCTGCTTCCGGTTACGCGCTATCATAGGGCGGTTCAGCCGCTCAAATATCTGGGTCACCCTTCGCAGACTTTCCTCATGCATCACCAGCTTACCACCAAAATATTCTGCCAATACCGGTTTGGTAATATCATCGGCGGTTGGTCCCAACCCACCCGTGATCAGGATGATAGCAGCCTTTTCACTTTCATCGTCCAGCGCTGTCACGATCTCTTCCTTTACATCTCCTATCGACAACCGCCTGCGCAGCCAGATACCGGCCTTGTTCAGTTCCTGTGCCATCCATGCGCTGTTGGTATCTATTACCTGCCCGATCAGCAGCTCATCACCAATGGTAATAATAGAAGCATTGATCCTTTCCATATCGTCTTTCGTATTTTAACTGCAAGGTAGTGTTTTTGCAAAGCCGTTGGTTTTCCGGTATGCTTATTAGCAGATGAGGGCATGTACCCTGAAGGTATAAAATATACGTCTGCCTCTTGTGTAGAGAAACGTTTCACACAGAGTCGCGGGATCGCAGCACACGCAAAATAATTTATAGAGATCCTTCCTGTGTTTGCGGTCTTTGCGCATTACTTTGCGTCCTCTGCGAGAGGGAAAGTACACGCAATGCGTGAAGGACTGAAGAATGCGCAAAGTAAATTATGTCGTTAAATGTCTGTTTCTTTGCAGAATATTATAAAAACTGAAAATGGTGAAAAGGAGAATTGTTGTGGCTGTTACAGGAGCCAGCGGTTCCATTTATGCAAAGCAGACGCTGGAAAAGCTGATGCTTATGCCCGGTCAGTGGGAAAATGTGGCTGTTGTGATGTCCGATAACGCAAAGCAGGTATGGGAAACAGAAATAGGAGATGCCTCTTATGCAGCTCTGCCAGGTGTTAGTTTTTACAACAAGAATGATTTCAACGCTCCTTTTGCCTCGGGATCGGGACAGTATGACACCATGATCATCGTTCCCTGCTCCATGGGTACGCTGGGGCGGATCGCCGGCGGCATCTCCAACGACCTGGTGACCCGTGCGGCAGATGTTATACTAAAGGAACGCAGGAAGCTGGTGTGTGTGCTGAGGGATACGCCCTATAACCTGGTGCATATCCGCAACATGGAGACCGTGACCCTGGCAGGAGGGATCATTTGCCCGGCATCCCCTTCGTATTACAGTAAGCCACAAACGATAGAAGAAGTAGCCGCCACCGTTACAGACCGCATACTGGATATCTGCGGCTTTGATATCAAAACCTTCCGTTGGGGAAGTTAAGGTGATCCACCATCCTCGGGTGATTTACGTCAGCAAAATATTTCCTGCTGATGTACGCTGATATTCTGTGGAATAGCACAGAGATCTTGTGAAGCAATACCGAAGTATTAATCATCCCTTCTGTGATTGTAAAGGCTTTGTACCAACACATCCTGCAGTATCTGCAGAAGGATTCTTCCCGGTACCCCTAACGGGATATAACCGGGTGGGCACTACAAAAGGTTTACCATAACAGCCTTTCCAGGTTACCTTCTTTCAAAAATGTTTTGCTGATAGCCGCAGACCTTTTCAGCAGCACTTCTGTTGTAGGATATTGAGCACCCAACACGGTATATGTTCTTTTCAACGCTTCTTTTTCAGGAACTGACGCAGTATGCATAAATGCTTCTGTCAATGCCATGATACGCAATCCGTTGTCTTTTATCCTGCCGAGTTCGGCAATTATCCAGCTAAGGGCAAGGAAATAGCCTTTATTTAGCTGCACATGTTTTTTGAATTCGGGTGACGCTACGATTTTATTGAACGGAGACTGAACGATCTGTGGTGTCAGGTACTTTTTCAAAAAATCCGGAGTCGATTTTTCATCCATCAGGGCAACCTTTCCCTGTAATGCACCGGCATATATACTCAGCCAGCGTAGCTTTCTACGCAATTCATGCACGTCATTTTCCATATCCGTAAACGTGCAGCCGCGAATAAATGCCGCAATGCCTGTGATTTCCTTTTTATAGAAGCCGGTAATGGCATTGATCTCATCTTTTTGAGACATCCATTCCACCGATTTCAGCCCCTCTTTGATCGATTTTATCTTTTCTCCATTCAGCCATTTCTCTTTCCGTAATGCCTTATTGAGCTGCTCTGACGCTGTATTGGCCTTTTCAGCAAAATAATTTTTTATTTCAACCGGCACTTTGGTATTAGGGGTAAATTCTTTCTCTAATACCGTATAGTGATCCACTTCTCCCAATCCGTCCTCAAACTGCTTCACCTGCTTGCTGAGCCTGGAAAAGAATTTTTTATCGTGCAGGTTGGCATACATTCTTGCCAGTCCTTCCAGCCGGAACGCAGGCGTTCTGGCATCTCCCAGGTAAAGTCCGAATGCCGGGTTCGGCTGATTACCTGCCTTTTTAATTTGTTTTTTCAATTCCTGTAAACAGGTTTTAAAAGCTGATGCGGATCTTTTCATTTGACTCAATATTCGTGATACACTATAAACTATAAGTATACCGAATTATTTTTTAAAAAAGCATAAATATATCCCTGACGGGCAAAATGGTAAGATGAGTAAATGGTAAGTGGTAAGGTTGTAAAACATTCGTTACTTAGTTTAGCGCCCCACACTCTTACGGTCTTACAATTTTACGATCTCCCCCGTAAATCCCTCTTTGTCAGCTTCCGGCTATCCAGTACCTTTGCCGCACTTTTTAATACAGACAATGAGCATACAGCATTTTTCCGAACAGGAACTGATCAGGAGAGAAAAAAAAGCAGAGCTGGAGAAACTGGGTATTGACCCTTACCCGGCGGCTGCATTCCCGGTGACACATACCGCTGCAGCAATAAAAGCAAATCTTACAGAAGAAAATAAAGATACCTTCCAGGACATCAGTATTGCAGGACGTATCATGAGCATCCGTGATATGGGAAAAGCGTCATTTGCAGTGCTGCAGGACCAGACCGGCAGGATACAATTGTATGTAAAGCGGGATGATATCTGCCCGGGAGAGGATAAAACGCTGTACAATACCGTTTGGAAAAAGCTGATGGACATAGGTGATATTATCGGTGTAAAAGGATACGGATTTATTACCAAAACAGGGGAAACTTCCATTCACGTACAGGAGCTTACGATACTGTCAAAATCATTGAAACCGCTGCCGATCGTGAAAGAAGCAGAAGGGCAGAGCTTTGATGCAGTGACAGACCCGGAATTCAGGTATCGCCAGCGTTATGCTGACCTGATCATCAACCCGCAGGTGAAGAACACTTTTGTAAAACGCACCGTGATGATCAATACCATCCGTGAGTACCTGAATGAGCATGGTGCGCTGGAAGTAGATACCCCTGTATTGCAGAGCATCCCCGGCGGCGCTGCGGCCCGGCCGTTTATTACGCACCACAACGCGCTGGATATGCCGTTATACCTGCGTATCGCTAACGAATTATACCTGAAGCGCCTGATCGTAGGTGGTTTTGACTGGGTATACGAGTTCAGCCGCAACTTCCGCAACGAAGGAATGGACCGCACGCATAATCCCGAGTTTACCATCCTGGAATTTTATGTGGCTTACAAGGATTATTACTGGATGATGAATACGACGGAAAACCTGCTGGAGCGGATAGCCATCGCTTTACACAACACGACGGACCTGACAGTAGGCGACAGGAACATCAGCTTTAAAGCCCCGTTCAACAGGGTGTCCATATACGATGCCATCCAACAGCATACCGGCTTCGACATTAGTGAAATGGATGAGGCACAGCTCCGGGATGTATGTAAAAAGCTGCACATCGAAATTACCCCCAGCATGGGTCGTGGTAAACTGATCGATGAGATCTTCGGTGAAAAATGTGAGCATCATTATATTCAGCCGACGTTCATTACAGACTATCCTGTAGAGATGAGTCCGCTGACCAAAAAGCACCGGGAAAAAGCAGGACTGGTGGAACGTTTTGAATTAATGATCAACGGCAAAGAAATTGCCAACGCCTATAGCGAGCTGAATGATCCCGTGGATCAGCGCCAGCGTTTTGAAGACCAGGTGAAGCTGATGGAAAGAGGAGATGACGAAGCTATGTTTATTGATTACGACTTTTTGCGTGCGCTGGAGTACGGTATGCCGCCTACAGCCGGCATCGGCATTGGTATAGACAGGCTGTGCATGCTGCTTACCAACCAGGCTTCTATACAGGATGTGCTATTCTTCCCACAAATGCGCCCGGAAAAACGGGAGGACGAGGCAGAAGCTGCCGGGGAATAGGTGTTCCGTAAATAAAGCACCGAGGGAGATGCTTTGAACTGCACGTGAGGACACGTGCGGAGGCAACGGATCGCCCAACTGCGTACCCTCACCCAACTTTACCGGACATTGATTTACAGGGGCATATTCTATATCATTGGTACTGACGAATGAGTGTTCGTTTGTTGCAAACATGTCATAGGTACGGCGGAGAAACTATTTCACCGAAGGCAATCTGTAAATACGATAGAATGATTGTAACAAGGATAGAAGCTTCCTCCCTGGCACAAGCCCGGGTACAAAAATTGTTATATGATTGTTCGGTATAGTTCCATCAAACTGTCTTATTTTGTCGAAAAAATACGATGTGGGTAGACTGGATATATGTCATCTTCCTGGTGATAGCGGTTGTCAAAGGCAGTTCTAAAGGAATCATACTGGCACTCTTTTCCTTTGTCGGATGGTTTGTAGGTCTGGCTGCCGCGTTAAAGCTATCATCTTCTGTAGCTGCCTACCTGCAATTGCATACTGACTGGGATGCCAGGTGGTTGCCTATTCTTTCTTTCCTGCTCGTTTTCATCATTGTCGTATTCCTGGTACAATGGGCAGGCAAGGCCCTGGAAGGCGTTTTAAAGATCGCTATGCTCGGTTGGGTCAATAGGCTGGGCGGCGCTTTATTATATGCCGGAATGACCACCCTGTTCTTTTCCGTGCTGCTGTTTTATGTTGACAGGATGCAATTGATACCACGCGAAACATTGGAGAACAGCAGGGTTTTTAATGCCACTGCCGGGATAGCGCCCGTCGTGCTGGAGGGTATCAGCTCCCTGATACCTGCTGCTAAAAGCATGTTCCGGCAACTGGAAGATTTTTTCGATACCACCCGCCCACATATTCCTAACGGGGAAGTGTAGTGTCTGTTTTAGCGGGAGCTGCAGTATCTGGCCGGGCCGCAGAGGTGCTGTCGTCAAAAGCGGCAAAAGGATTTTCACCGATGGGTAAAAGTGCATTGGCAGGTTTGACGATCTTAAATGATTTAAAATCCTGCGAGGCTTCCAGTCCTTCTCCGGGCAGCACTGTCCCGTCCATTTTGGTGATCCGTACCGGCTTATCCGTATAAAATTTCTGCTTGTTCTGGTCCCACCACAATTCTTCACATCGCAAGGTATCCTGCTTGAACTTCTGGATAACCACCACGCTGTCCCGCAAAAACATCTTGTTCTGCCCCTCTATATAACGCCCGTATTTGGCGTCCAGTACACTTTCCATCTCCAGCGAATCGTTATAAAAATCAACGTGTAAGCGCTCGGGGAATTCTATCCTCGGCAAGGTATCCTGGTAACGGTACATCAGCGCAGAAGTAAGCTTTGCTTTTACATTCCCCGCCTGGCTGAAATAAGTCTCTATATCCCTTGCTTCATCCACACTGGGTTTCTTTTTGATTCTTTCCTGCAGCTCCGCTTCATTGTTCTCGCACGCAGACAACGCCACCAATAAGAAAACCATGCACCAGCTAAGTCGGGATCTTATCATTCGGGGATGAATATTAATCGTATTTCTGTTTACGGAACCAGATATCGCTCAGGGACAATCCGACGGAGATACGATAAAAGCTTTCGCGCAGCGAATTACTTTTATTACCTCTTGTCCCGATCTCAAAGGCAGTATTTATGCTGGTGTATTGCCCGGTGTACAGTTGGTATCCATATTTCTTGATGGGAAACGAAGCACCGAATGTAACGGCATACATCGGCAGGTCTTTATTCACGGCTACATAATCAGGACCGATATAAAACCCTGCCCGGTATTGCACCTGGTTCCAGTAACCCGGACTTTTATAGTTAGGTATCAATGAGCCGCCGATACGGAACACCCAGTTATCCTTCACTGCATCTTTTTCGCCATAATATCTGTAATCAGACCATTGAGAAAGACTGTATTCCGCGTGGATACCCCAGTTAAACTCTTTTTCAATTGCCAGTCCGAACCCATAAGTTGCCGGAACGATGATTTTTCCTTTTTCAGATGATATGTATACGCTGTCTTTTTGCGTTTCCCCGGATATCGGTGATTCTACAAATGTTTCCCTTCTTATGTCCCGGGTGGCGCTGAGGGAGTTTTTGAGGTGCGCATATGCACCGAGCTTCAGGCTGATGGTTTTGGTGATCTTAGTATTATACTGCACACCGGCCTGGAAAAAAATACCCCCGAAATGGGTACTGTCAGACCATTTTCCTTTTTCATACAAAACGGAATCATTTAAAAAGGCACGCTCGCTGATATAATTTTTACTTCCAAAGCTATACCCCGCATTAAAGCCTGCCGTAAAGTGTTTGGATCCGAAACCGGAACCAAGATATGCCTGGTAGGTTCCGCCATCCCCCTTATACAAGGTTTGCACACTGTCAATACCGGGCAGGCGTTCATTCTGGCTGAGCATATAATTGATCCTGCTCACCGGGCGCAAACCGATATTCATTCCCCAGTTTTTTTGACGGGACAAAGGAAGCCCAACCTGTATATAAGCAGGTACAAGATTGGATGACCGCAATGACCGGACAGGATCGCCCGCTTTCAGGGTTCTTACGGAATAATCCAGCCCTACATCAAACGTAGTATATTTCAACCGCGCGTAAGACGCGGGATTGGTAAAATTTACCGTAACGGGATCATAATATGTAGCAGTAACCCCTCCCATCGCCCTGGTTGTAATATTCTGTCCCGGCAGCAAATCACCTAATCCAAAACGGGAGTAGGGTGAATTTTCCTGGGCCATCACAGAAGAAAAAGCAGAGAAAACAATTCCAAAAAATAAAATTCTTTTGCAGCTAGTTGTTGTACTCACTGATCGCATACAGTCCTTTATATATTAATTGAGGGTCTGCAAATATCTTATTTTTCAGCAGTTGAGCAAAATAGGCGGAATCACCCCCGGTTAAAAGCACGTTAAAGTTGGCATATCTCTCTGAGTATGCGTCGATTATACCATCTATTTCTTTTGCCATTCCCAGTATCACCCCGCTGGTAATATTGGTTCTGGTGTCATATCCCACCAATGGAAAGTTCCAGTCTGCTTTCACGAGGGGCAGCTTGGCGGTATAGTCTCTCAATGATTTCAAGCGCATTTCCATACCCGGCGAAATGCCTCCCCCGATGAATTTATTATACTTTGTTATAAAATTATAAGTGATGCAGGTGCCCAGCCCTATCACCAGGTTATGTTTTCCGGGGAAGAATTTCACTACCCCGGCTGCCAGCGCCAAACGGTCTGCTCCCATGGTTTCGGGCTTCGCTATCGGCAGGGTAAAGGGAAGCTGTGTTTGAGCGGAAAGCAGGTGAAATTTTGAATGTTCGGTCAGTATGATTTCTATGACAGGATCATGGTCTATGACAGACGAAAGGATGGTTTTGTCGGGAGCAACGGTTTGTACCAATTCCAGCACTGATTCCCGTGTAATGTTGTCCAATACGCTTTCATATAAAATTTTATCATCACGGAAGACGGCATATTTCAGGCGTGTATTTCCAAAATCAAAACAGACAGTCGTCATTAACAGTTTTTTTTAACAGCAAACGCATACGCAATTTGTCAAAAATCAGATAATTTATTTATTTCCTGTGAATTTGTTTTTCCATCTTCCAGGGAGCTATATAAGCGGGATGTGTTAAATTTGCCCTGCCTGACCGGATAATTCCATCCGACAAATGATTGCTTTCTATTTCACACAAACATAACTTACCGTCCTGCTCAGGCAGATGGTTCCTGTTAAATGAATAATATGAAGACTGCAGAACACCAAAGATTGACCGTTAACGCTTCAAGAATGATTCCGCTGGAACAGTGGGGGCCTTACCTGAGCGAGCGTCAATGGGGCACGGTAAGGGAAGACTACAGTGAGAACGGAGATGCCTGGAACTATTTCCCGTTTGAGCATGCCCGTAGCAGGTCTTACCGCTGGGGTGAAGACGGACTGGCAGGGATATGCGATTTTTTTGGCAACCTGTGTTTTGCCATTGCCCTGTGGAACGGAAAAGATAAAATATTAAAAGAACGGTTGTTTGGGCTTGGCAACGGGCAGGGCAACCACGGCGAGGATGTGAAGGAGCTATACCATCACCTCGATAATATTCCGACACACTACCATATGGAATACCTGTACAAATACCCGCAACAGGAATTCCCATATGAGCTGCTGCTGCAAAAAAACCGGGAAAGATCGAAGCTGGAGCCGGAATATGAAATACTGGACACCGGGGTATTCGACAACAACGAGTATTTTGATGTACTGGTGACCTATGCCAAAAAAAGCCCGCAGGATATACTGATCAGGATCGACGTGACCAACCGCTCAGACAAACCGGCGGAACTAACGGTGTTGCCTACCCTTTGGTTCTACAACCGGTGGCAATATGGCGGATCGATCCACAAGCCGGAAATAACCTACCTCAACAAAACCGCCGTGAAAACCACCCACAGTCGCCTGGGCAACTATTACTTCTACTACCAAAAAGCAGATGATTGCTTTTTGACAGAGAACGAAACCAATATGGAACGGATCGGTAAGGGCACCAACGATTCCATTTTTGTAAAAGACGCCTTTCACGATGCTATTATTGATGGAAAAAACATACAGGCGCTGCGGGACAGAAAGTCCGGCACCAAATTCTCCCCGGTATATAAGCTCAAGGTTCCTGCCGGCGGCACAAAATCAGTGTATTGCCGCCTGACCAACAAATTGCTGGAGAATGCGTTCCGGGGCGACTTTGAAAGCATTTTCAGGTACCGGAAAGAAGAAGCAGATGAGTTTTATGCCGCCATTTTACCAGCAGGCATGGATGAAGATATGGCGCAGATACAACGCCAGGCGCTGGCAGGCCTGATGTGGAGCAAACAATATTACCACTACGATGTGGAGCGGTGGCTCACCACCAGCGACGGGATCACGCCGGTAAACGACGGCAAGCTGCACGGCAGGAACCATGACTGGAAACACCTGAAAAACCAGGACATCATCCTGATGCCGGACAAATGGGAATATCCCTGGTACGCCGCCTGGGATCTTGCTTTTCACTGCATATCCATGGCAATGGCAGACCCTACTTTTGCGAAGCACCAGTTGCTGCTGGTGATGCGCGAATGGTATATGAAGCCGGACGGGCAACTGCCTGCCTATGAATGGAATTTCGGGGACGTAAATCCGCCCGTACATGGATGGTCTGCCCTGCAGGTATATTATATAGAAAAGCTGAAAACCGGCCGCGGAGATATTGTGTTCCTGAAGAAAATATTCCAGAAGCTGCTGATCAATTTCACCTGGTGGCTGAACAGGAAGGATATACTGGGAAACAACCTGTTTGAAGGAGGCTTTCTCGGGCTGGACAACATCGGGGTATTCAACCGGAGCATTCAGCTGGGCAGCAACATGAAGCTGGAACAGGCAGACGGCACCAGCTGGATGGCAATGTATGCGCTGAATATGCTGGAGATGGCACTGGAAATCGCCGTACATGATATATCATTTGAAGATACCGCCACCAAATTTTTCGAGCAGTTCGTTATGATCGCGGAAGCGATCAACGAGCATGGCTTGTGGAATGAAGAAGATAAATTCTTCTACGATACACTTTCCATCCCCGGCACCACTCCCATACAATTACGCATCCAGTCGCTGGTAGGGCTCACTACCCTGTTTGCTGTTTCTACCATGCTTACCAAAACCATCAACAAGCTGCCGGACTTCAAGAAACGGATCGCCTGGTTTGAAGCGTTCAGAAAAAGCAATGGTCATTTCTGGCCAAATGAAGAAAGAAGCGAAGGAGACGAAATATTGTTGTCGCTGCTGCCAAGAGAACGCCTGATCTACCTGATGGAACACCTGCTGGACGAAGAAAAATTCCTGTCTGAAGGCGGTATCAGGGCGTTGTCAAAATACCATGAGAAACATCCTTATTCCGTTACCATCAACGGCATCACCTATGCTGCCCAATACGACCCGGGAGATTCCACGTCTGATCTTTTCGGCGGCAACTCCAACTGGCGTGGTCCCGTGTGGATCCCGATGAACTACCTTATTATTCAGTCCATCAGGAAATATGGCTCTTTTTACGGAGAAAACCTGAAAGTAGAATGCCCTGTCGGCTCCGGCAACATGCTTACGCTGGATAAGGTAGCAGACGAGCTTACCCGCAGGGTCATCAGCCTGTTCAAAAAAGATGAAAACGGTAACAGGCCACTGTTCGGAAAAGAATATCAGTGGTTTTACAACCAGCCCGGCAATGATCACCTCGTGCTTTTCTTTGAGTATTTTCATGGCGATACCGGCAGGGGATTGGGCACCAGCCATCAAACGGGATGGACATCCCTGGTAGCAGAGCTTATCAATGAGCTGCACCACAGCAACCTCAAAACAGACCTGGCATCGGAGGCCGCGGCTGCAGCAGAGGCAGAAGCCGGGGAGGAAAACGAGGAGGAGACGCCCGATGCTGTCTAAGTATTGCCGGAACCTGCACTGTACAGCTCTCCATCCGATACAAACGATACGTGAGGACATGTATCGGAGCGACCGAACGGAACACCCGGTTGCTTGCGGCCGCCTGGTTGCGTGTCTTCACACAACTGCCCCGGACTACTCTTCTTTTTCTTTCCGCTGACTGCCAGGCTTAAACCTGCGGTAGAAGAAATATATAAGTCCGAACAGGAAGATATAACAGGCATAAGTAAAGAGATCGTGGTGATCGAGCGTACGGCCGAATGCCCAGCTCTTTTTCCATTCCTTTACATTTTTCTCCAGCGCGATCATCAGCAGAGCCGTACGCAGGCAGTTCAATATCCAGATGACCAGGAAACCGGACATCAGCCAGATCAACTTTTTCCGCAATGTCATTTTATTCGCCAGCACAAAAGCAGCCCAGAAGCTGAGTATACCCAGCCCCACGCAAGGCCAGCCCATCACCAGCTTATTACCTGCAGGACCAACAAGATACCTTGGCTCCACCACATGCGTATCGATCCCTACCGCCCGGGTTAAAAAATTAGCCGTGTGCATGATCGTTCCCGTGATGCCGTCAATATAATTCAGGTGACGGTCTGCAAAGGCGTTATAATGTTCTCCCGGCAGGATCAGCCTCACGAAATACATATTGGCATAGTAAAAAACGGCAAACAGCACCAGGAACTTCAACGCAAATGAAAGGTCGAAGTAACGGTTAATGGTTTTATTTAAAGATTTTAAATACAACAGCATATACAACAGGTTTAATGTGATTGCTGATTCAGGATTGCAGATTTACGATAGGAAAATCAAATCTGAAATCAAAATTGAATAATTGCTGATTTACGGCTGTTGATTTATGATGCGAAGGAACAAATCAGCAATCCCAAATCAAAAAATCAGAAATCACCCAATCAGAGATGTCCCCAATCCCCCTATTTCCAATAAAGTTCGCCCCATTTGCCTATATCTTCAAAAAATCAAATGGTTTATATTCACTTTACACAGAACTTTGCAGCTTTCTAAAAAGGACAGGAAGGCATGGAAACGGATTCAAAGCAGGTATCGCAGGTGAAAGTAATTGCGGCATTTGCCGTTGTGTATATTGTGTGGGGCTCCACTTATTTCTTTATACAGATGGCCATACACGAGATTCCGGTATCCATTATGGGGATTTCCCGCTTTATCAGCGCCGGCATTATTATGCTGGGGTGGAGCGCTTCTCAAAAAGAAAAAATATTCCGCTGGAAAGAAATTCCTTCTGCCATGTTCACGGGCTGCCTGCTGCTGTTTATCAGCAACGGTGCCGTTGCCTGGTCCGAACAATACCTGGCCAGCTCGCTGGTTGCCGTATTTATTGCTTCCTCCCCTATGTGGTTTGTGCTGCTGGATTACAGGCAATGGCGGGCAAATTTTAGCAGTGCTTCCACCCTACTGGGGTTGCTGATGGGATTCGCCGGCATCCTGTTCCTTTTCGGCGACCGCCTGAAAGATGTATTTCTTTCCGGCACCATGACAGGCAACAAATGGGAAATGATCTCTTTCATAGCGCTCACGGTTGGCTCCGTCAGTTGGGCTGCCGGCTCATTGTATTCCAAATACCGCCCCACAGCTTTCTCAGGACCTGCAAATTCCGGGTGGCAGATGATAGGCGCAGGTCTTGCCTTTACCATTACTTCTTTCCTGAACCATGACTGGGACCGGTTTGATATACATGCTGTAAGCAGCGCTGCCTGGTGGGCCATTGCGTACCTGGTGGTCATGGGGTCACTGCTGGGCTATAGCAGCTTTGTGTGGCTGCTGAAAGTACGCCCTGCCACACAGGTAAGCACACACGCATATGTGAACCCGGTAGTAGCTGTTTTGTTGGGTGTATTCTTTGCCAACGAAACCGTTACCGTCTACCAGATCATCGGGCTTGGTATCATCCTGGCAGGCGTGTTGCTGGTGAATATTGCCAAATACCGGGGTACCCGTTAATATAACATGGCAACCTTATGCTGTTATGATATTAACCTGTTGATCCACAATAAGGGTATACATGTACCCTTTCATACATCTGGATTTTATAACCCGTTTTTTACAGCGTCACGTCTCTATCCGACCTGCTCTTATTTCTATTTTACACCCTGTTCCTTCTTCCGGAATAAATATTATCCCTACTTTTGAAGGGAAGTCTATCCATTCCTTTTAAACCTTGCTATTCCCGAAAAACAGCAACGCTCAATTTTCCAATTACAACCTGTATACCTATCCTGTACACGGATAGTAACATACGGGTGTAACAGATTCACTTATTTTGGTTAACTATTTAAATCAACACTATGAAGAGAAGCTCTACATTATTATTTGGTTTACTGTTTTTCTCCCAGGCCTTATTCTCTCAGAATACAGGAGACTACCGCAGCAATGTATCTCCCACAGGCCTTTGGAACCTTGCAGCCAGCTGGCAGACCTACGACGGAACGGACTGGATCGCTGCTGTAGCACCTCCTTCCGGTTCTAACGGAGTTATCACGATCAGGGACGGCGATAGTATACGGCTCACCGAAACTATTATCATCAACCAGGTGGTTGTAGAGTCCGGCGCCGTGCTGGCAATGTTTAATCCTGTGGCCGGTGATATTACAGTCTCTTTGGAAGATGACCTGGCCGTGGACGGAAGACTGTATGTAGGCACAAGGGCCACATTATCCGGTGCCGGGGCAGTGATGGTAAATACGGAAGGCTCTCTTCGTGTAACCGGATCCGGTAACCTTGCAGTAGATGCAGAAAGCAACGGGGAAATACTTTTTTACAACGGGGCAGGTATTACCAATGCCACCATTACCAGTAACCAACAGGTCCTTTGGATATCCGGAGGACTGAACCTGTCGAATACAACCCTCATTAACAACGGCACATTTACTATCGACCAATCTTCAACCGCTGTCATCTCAAATACTGCCGCTACCAACCAGCTACAAAACACCGCTACCGGCATTATTGAAAACATCGGTACCGGGGGATTAAATATTGCCGTACCGGTAGTCAACGATGGTATAATACGGGGCACCGGTGAAGTATACCTGTCCGGTAGCATAACCAATGCCGGAGGAACTATTCAGCCCGGCTCTCCATCCACTGCCGGCAGTCTTATCATTAATCCTGCTGCTTTGCATAACCAAGCTGCGGATGTCAATATTTCCATCCGCGCAACAGGCGGTGTTGCCGGCACCCACTATGATGAGCTGGTCATTTCAAACCGCCCCAATGCAGTAGCTGTTTCTCTTGCAAATGCCACTTTAACCGTCACCGGTCAAACGGAGGATCCCGTAGAAACACAGTACATCATCATGCGCACGGCGGCGGTAAGCGGTCCTACTCCTTCGCAGTTCAGCAACGATTTCGGTACCGTAAATATTCCGGCAAACTATACGATCTCCCGCACCGCCAACGAAATTGTGTTGACCAAGGCATCCGTATTGCCGCTCACCTGGGGCAGCTTTACGCTGGGAGAAAATAACGGAAGTATCCTGCTGAGCTGGACTACTATAGCAGAGAGCAACACTTCCCACTTCGTTATTGAACACTCATCCGATGGGAAAGCCTTTTCATCCGTTGGCACATTAACGGCAGGCGGCAACACTACAAACACTACCACTTATTCTTATAACTACATTCCCAAACCCGGGGAAGCCGGCTTATACTTCCGTATCAAGCAGGTAGACCTGGACGGCAAATCCACCTATTCCGATATCCGTACCATTCGCTTAGCCGGCAACAACAAAGTGCAGGTATATCCCAATCCTGTACAAAACCTGCTGAATATTAATATCGTTACGCATAACAGCCGGGTGGTCATTTATGATGTAACAGGACGCGTGGTAAAAGCCAGCCGGTTTAACACAAAAGGTACCCAACAGATTGACCTGACCGGATTGCCCAACGGTATCTACCAGGTATCTGTGCTGGAAAAAGAAGCTTTACGCTCTTCGCACCGGATCATTAAACAATAGATCTTTTTTGTACAACAACATTCGTAAAGGGTTCTCTATATGGGAACCCTTTAATTTATAAGAGGAGTTGTATTTCCTGGCTATAAAAAGGGCATTATCTTTGGTTCCCGGCTATTATCCGATCAAGTAAGAAAAAATCATCACCGGTCATTACTCAATAAAACTGTTTTCAATTCAACATTGTACGATTAAACGTGCAAAAACGCCAAAGCATGACCATCAACCGAAAATTTCAATTCAACTTTGTACGATTAAGAGCGGCAAGACTACCGGTGTCTACCCTAAACCATTATATTTCAATTCAACTTTGTGCGATTAAGCGACCTTCCGAAGCGGCTAAAAAAAGCACTAATAACACTATTTCAATTCAACATTGTGCGATTAAGCGTCAACCCAGGCTTCATGACGGATATATCCGATGCCTAATTTCAATTCAACTTTGTGCGATTAAGCGGTCACATCCATGGAAATAAAGATAAATCATCTTTTTATTTCAATTCAACATTGTGCGATTAAGCGAAATTCTCTGTAATAGTTATCTTTTCCGTTAAATCCATTTCAATTCAACTTTGTGTGATTAAGCGGTACAAGTCGATCGACGGTGTACACCAGTTGGAGGATTTCAATTCAACTTTGTGCGATTAAGCGGGCGGTATAGCTTCCAGATGCAGATCCGTTAGACGCATTTCAATTCAACTTTGTACGATTAAGCGGTCAAATTGTTGATGCTGATTCCTGCCACTAAAAAAATTTCAATTCAACTTTGTGCGATTAAGCGCAATATCCGGACTGGGAATAACTGCCAGCCCTTATGATTTCAATTCAACTTTGTGCGATTAAGCGTAAGCAAACCGTGGTGGTCAGTTACTTTTACATCGTATTTCAATTCAACTTTGTGCGATTAAGCGAGATGAACTGTCCTGGACAGTGAGTAATCATACTCAAATTTCAATTCAACTTTGTGCGATTAAGCGAAATGAATGGAACTATTATCCGGAACACTTCATTTAAATTTCAATTCAACTTTGTGCGATTAAGCGGCGGGCATAAACGCCGAAGCTGCACGACAAGATACTAATTTCAATTCAACTTTGTGCGATTAAGCGTCGCTACAGGGGATGCAGATCACAAGGGCGTTGGAAATTTCAATTCAACTTTGTGCGATTAAGCGTGCCCTCTCGCGTTGCTGGAGATTTCCAGGACACGCATTTCAATTCAACATTGTGCGATTAAGCGTAATTTCAATAATAAAAAGTAGAACCATTATGAAAAATTTCAATTCAACATTGTGCGATTAAGCGTAATAGGGTCGAAAATGTAATTAGGGAATTTCCACAATTTCAATTCAACATTGTGCGATTAAGCGATGGGTAGGCGAACAGGCAATGAAATACTTTAATATTTCAATTCAACATTGTGCGATTAAGCGTCACGTTCGTTTTGTCTGTTACATAAATCGGAAGCTTATTTCAATTCAACATTGTGCGATTAAGCGCTCTATGTGATTTAATGCCGGTCTAAGGTCATCGTCATTTCAATTCAACATTGTGCGATTAAGCGCATCATATTCGGGCTGGAACTTGCGTGCCAACATAAAATTTCAATTCAACATTGTGCGATTAAGCGCCAGTTGACCTTTGGAGGACCATTCTCCCCTATGAATTTCAATTCAACATTGTGCGATTAAGCGACAGTGACAGATAATTATAGCCAGCAGGCAACCAGATTTCAATTCAACATTGTGCGATTAAGCGGCATTGTTTGCCTCTGTAACACCAAGCTCCAGCAACATTTCAATTCAACATTGTGCGATTAAGCGGGCTATTGCTTGGGCAAACGGCTTAAGTATAACCGAATTTCAATTCAACATTGTGCGATTAAGCGCCGTCCGATCGACGACAATAAAAAGCCTCATATCAAGGCTTTACAAATGCAATACTATTCATTTTTGGTTAAAAAAGTTGTCGATGAACAATAATAAGATTGTACGCGTCCATCGACAACTGATCGTCTATCACATCCAGTAACAGGTTAACAGATTTCCATCATGTCAAAGACCTTTATCCTGGCAGATCCCATCCTTGATCGACGACTACAGAAAGGTATCCAGCTCGTTTTTCTCTTTGCCGATCGTCTCTTTTTCCAACCACTTTTCGCTCCGGCTCTTAAAGATAAGAATACTATCCGTTGTCTTATCAATGATCACTTCAGCCCGATGGCTTAATTCTTTCAGCTTCACCTCTGTGATCTCACCCTCAAACACGGAATTCTGGATCCAATTCAGGTATTGCCGGCAAAGCTTCAGCATTTTAGCTACCCGCTTTTCATTCACATCGTAAACAAGAATAACGTACATAGATGTAAGATAGTAAAATGGTAAGACATGCAAGATGGTCAGAAGTTTCTCCTACTATTTTGCATTCTTACTTACCACCACGCTTTAAACGGCTTATACTCTTCCATATTCAGCATATGCTTGGTGAGCTTGTAACATTCCAGCTTCACCAGGTGCTTATAGCTGACGCTGCGGTTCAGCGACCGGTGCTTAATCGTTTCGTTCAGCCGTTCTTCAAAAGCGCGGACAAAAGTCTTTTTGCCGGCTTCCTTCAGTACTACCCTGTTTACCTGCACATCAAAATCCTTTGCCTGGATCTCTTTTTTGTTCAGTACCTTAAAAATCGTACGGTCTACCAGTATAGGCTTAAAAACCTCCGCCAGGTCTAGCGCCAGCGAATACCGCCGGTAGCCCGGTTCATGTAAAAAGCTGATCGTGGGATTCATTTGTGTATGATATATCTGTCCGAGACATAATGTATAACACATCATATTACCGAAAGACACCAGTGCGTTCACTTCATTTTTCGGGGGTTGTTTGCTACGCCCGTCCATGGCAAACTCATTCAGGATAATATCAAAAGCATCGTAATATACCTGCCGGATATTTCCTTCCATCCCCATCAGCATATCTATATCATTACAGCTTGCAATACCCTCACTGAACCTTTCTATTATTTCAATGCAGCTTTGCAGGTCTTTTCCACGGGAATGATAATATCGCAGATTCTTCAGGATATTAAATGCGGCGCCTTCTACAAATTTCCGTGCAAGCACTAACCGTTTGGCTTTGCTGCTGTAATGTCTGGTCTGTTCTATCTGCATCTTACCAGCCAATAAATAATCCTTCGGCATAAAGCTGCCGGTATAGTGTTCATAATAATCGAAAAAATGAACGGCTATCTGCTCTTTGCCCAGGAAATTATATAAAGCGCTGTTAGCATCCAGGGCTCCGAAACAAAACAGATCGCTAACACCTTCCACAGGAATGTATTTGGGAGATAACTCATTCCCTTCCTCGTCTACAGGGGTAAATTTCAACGTATTGTCTTTTCGGCTCATACGGCCGGGATTAAAAAGATAATAGGTCTTTTTCATGCTTCATCAATATAACAGAGTTCGTAATAACTGCACGATATACAGATTTTTGAATTGATCACCGCAGGGCATTGCTCTGATTGTCTGAGCTGTACAATAGTTTCTATTGCCGTTTGCAGATGAAGAATATCTTCTTCCAACAACTCAATATGATCTGTATGTCTTAACAACGGATACTCCAACGTAGCAGCGGCTTCTTCAATGCCATTCAGCTTTAACAGCCATAAATAAAACTTTACCTGCCATTCATGTGCTTTTTCAACTTTATCGCTGCGTTTGGTTTCATGGATGATCTTTTGCCGGGCATCGTAAAAATCTATTTTGCCATACAGGTCAATGTCTTTGTATTTTGCTTCAATGCTTAATTCTGAATGTTTTTCGTTTCGTTGCGGGTAGCTGGTCTCGTGCAGCATTTTACCGTCATATACTGTATCGCTGGTATGCTCCATGTTGATGCCGTTGGCATGCAGCCAGCATTCCCGCTTGCATACATGGTAAAGGTTGATGAGGGTGGCGTTGATGGTCATAGTTAAATAATGTTTGAATCATCTGCCTTTAAATACAAGCCAATAAATTCATCGTATCCTAAATTAATAATGTACACATTGCTGTCATTAATTTTTCTAAAGCTATTTTTCTTAGCTAAATGGATCGGCACTTTCAATGTGAACTTTCTCAACTCATCAAATCGCTTGTTGGCTACAATATCATCAAAATTATTTTCCTGAAAATGTTTTTCTACAACCGCTTCAACAGTAACATAATCTGATTTCCGGGATGATATTTCATTCAGCTTTGCGTCTTCAATATTGAGCGTAAAAACATTTTTCAATACTTTTCGCCACACTTCTTTTACAAAATTTTTAGCAGACTGAATTTCTTCAAAATATTTTTGTCCTAATGCTTCTTCAGTATAAATATTATTTACCAATTCTCTAAAATCTTTCTCTTTAAGATTACCCTCTTGTTGATTGGCTTTCGTCAAAATCTGAGAATATGTTTCCGATAAAACTCTACCTAAGTCTTTATATACATATTTCCTGCTTTGCTCAGATTCCCGGGTAATAATTACCGGTGCAAACTGCCATTCAGGTATTCTGCTTTGTATCAAACCTTTCCGGTTTACTCTGCCAAGCCTTTGAATAATTGCATCAATGGGTGCATTTTCAGTGAATAGCACATCAAAGTCTATATCAAGGCTTACTTCAACAATTTGTGTACAAACGGCAATATATCCACCCTCTCTTTTTCCTATATTCTCTAAAACATCTTCTTTTCTCTTTTTATCATGCAAAATAAACTGCGAATGATATAGCATTTTATCTACAGTCGGAATGTCACACAAACCGCTGAATATTTCTCTTGCTTTAGCTATTGTATTGCAGACTACTAAAACTTTTCTTTTATTATAGAAATGCTTCTTGATATCTTCAATATTATTTTCAATTAAAGAATCTCTTACCTCAATCAAATGCCTTTGCTTTTTATCGTGAGCAGGCTCTTGTATTAAAGTATAATCAGGCAGCACTTTTTCCAATTCTGTTTTCAATACATTCGGTAGCGAGGCACTCATTATTGCAAATTGGGTATTGAATGGTCGGATACATTCAATAGTTTGCAGTAATAACCCAAAGGTATACGCATCATAAATATGAATCTCATCAATAATGATTTTGGCATTGTAGCTTGCAGCTCCAGTCATCACCCAATTCCCCCAATTGAAGAAGCTGTAAATTAATTGGTCAACCGTCGCTACTGTAACAGGCTTGAAAAAAGTCTTATTATACAAAGTGTGTTTGCGAATATCATCATCAGAGAAATCGTCATCTTCCTGAAGATAATACTGTGCAGCACTATGAGACAATCCAACCACTTCACGACTTCCAAAAAAATGCTTCATTCGTTTGTACATCTTATTGGTTGTAACCATTGTCGGAAGCAGAAAAATAATCTTCTGACAAGTATTGTTGTTTGTTGCCCATAGGACGGCAGCTTCTGTTTTTCCCTGCCCGGTTGATATTTGCACAAAAATATTTTCCATATAAGCTTGTGCACTTTTTAATTGAAAATCGCTCCACACTTTGAAGCCTTTGCCCGAGGAAAGCATATTTTGAGTTATAGCATCATTGTCAATATTGCTGATGTATTGGTATCCAAAATTCCCGGAAGAAGCAATCCAGTCACAATAGTGAAGAACAGATTTGAACAGTAGAAATAAATCTCGTGCTTTATTAGATTTGTCGTTTACGTAAGCATTTTTGTCCAACTTCTTTATGATATCAAATTTCAGGATTTTCCTCGGGTGTTTTTCAAATGCACGCTTATCAAAAGCAATCTTAATCCAATTAGGAATATTCAGGATAGCTGCCTGCTCATTTATCATCTCAAAATAGCCACTAAAGAAGGATTCATCTGCAAATTCATTGTTTAAGGCTCTTTCGTCATATTCATCAAATATGTCTTTATACAATTTGCTATGATGTGTGGCAATACTCATCAGCTCCGGATAATAAGGAACGTCTTTAAAAGTAATTAAAGGAGTGTTTTCAATCAATGTAAATAGAAAAGCAACAGAGCTTAAAGCGTGAGATTCTTTACCCTTAAAACTTTCTTTCCGAATTTTAGATTGAAAGTTTACAGTTGCTTTTGCTATGTCGTGGAAGGCTACTGTGAGAAACAGCCGGGTAATCAAAAAATCTCTATCAATCCCGTATTTCTCTGCCATTAAGTCTATAAGCTTCGCTTTCCAGGAAATGACTTTTGGGAAAACACTTAAACAGTCTGTTATATGCCGTATAAGTTTGACTTTAGGTTTTGATTTAGCTAATATTTCGTCGTATCTGAACATCTAAAAAATTTGAAAAAAAACATTGTCTGATTCATCCCAAAATGCCTTGCCTTCCATAAGAACAGGCAAGCTTCCTATGAATGTAAACTTTTTAAACTCATTGGCTGTCCTGACTTCGGAGTTTTTTTGAGTTATAAACGAAACCGGGAGGCTAACCGTTTTGGGAGCAACGTTTAATATATTTCCGGAAAAACCGGCGTCAATCTGCGGACGATAATTTAAATCCAATAAATCCCCTGCAACAACCGTTTCTTTTAGCCTGTGTTCTTCTTCAACTATATTGAACTCAACATCCTCAACGGAAACAACTTTTATAAGTTCATCTTCCCTGCCAAGAGATAATGCCCATTTAGGTGCCAGAAATGCTTGTTGTAGTAGATCATAATCATCACTATTCTCAAAATGCAGATAGAGCGTAATCCTACTTTGATAAAGCAGCTCTCTTACAATCACCGCTGTTTTGTATGGTGTAGATTCTTTTCCCGTTTGATATGCCTTAATTTGCTTGCTTTCATATTTACGTATTTGCCAGAGGTCATTTGCCTGCCCGTTAGCAGTTCCCACAATTCCCATCTTAAACCTTCCCGTAAGCAACCATTCCTCATTTACTTCTGCCGGAGAAATGCCTAAAGCACTACCCATAAGCCCGGCAATAGTGGTTTTGGGTGGCAGGGCTAAGGTCTTATGGTAAGTATGAAAATCCGGTTGCCTGTATGAATTAAAAGATCCCAGGCATTTAATTTTTAAAAATCGCATACCTAAAAGTTTAACGTTTCAACGAGCTTTAATACACTATTAAAAGTATTTTGAATAGTATCAGGTTTAAAATCGGACAGCTCTGCCGAGACATCATTCTTGAAAATACCCGATTGTACACCAATGAAGCTATTTTGAACTATTGAGCTATTTCCTTCCAATACTTCCTTCACTGCTTTTGTATTCAATTCTTCA
>Ga0222429_100465_pt1 | contig 30041 bp, 25 predicted proteins | sample 1B50Ametagenome_FD_182475 | JGI IMG/M metagenome (GOLD analysis project Ga0222429, IMG submission 182475) | Enriched microbial communities from leaf-cutter ant dump, University of Wisconsin, Madison, United States - 1B50A (version 2) | ecosystem: Environmental > Terrestrial > Nest > Insects nest...
ACAGCACGAAGTTCTGGAACCCCTCGGGCTGCGTGCCGGTGTAGTGGCGCAGGCGGTGCAGCGAATAGTCCACGCGCGGCGCGGTGAACAGCGCCAGCGGCTGGGCCTCGCCGGGCTGGGGCTGCCAGGTGCCGTTGGCGATGCCGTCGTCCATGGCGGTCAGGTCCGGCAGGTCGAACAGGTCGCGCATCAGCATACGCCGCTCGGGGCTGAGCTGGCCCTCCACATGGTCGTGCTCGGTGAACGAGAAATGGACCGGGATGGGCTGGTGGCTGGTGCCCACTTCGAACTGCACGCCGTGGCTGGCGTGCAGCAGGCGCAGCTGCTGCAGGTAGTAGTCGGCGAACAGGTCGGGGCGGGTCAGCGTGGTTTCGTAGTGGCCCGGGCCTTCGACGAAGCCGTAGGCCAGCGACGACGCCTTGCGCGCCACGGTGCTGGTGTGCACGCGCACGTAGGGGTAGCAGGCGCGCACCGGCCGGGCGGGGGTCTCGCCCGCCACGAAGCGCTGCATGGCGCTGCGCAGGTGGGCGATCTGCTGCTGGTAGATGTGCTGCACCTGCGCCAGCGCGGCGGCCGGGTCCTGGTGCTGGCTGGGGGCGATGAAGTCTGCGGTGTGTTGTGCCATGGCGCTATTGTTCTCGAAACGGCGCCATGGCGGCGCGTCATGGCGCCGTCACGTGCCGGCGGGGGCGGCCTCGCGCTCCAGCAGCCAGGCGCGGGTGTGCTGCGCGTCCATGGGGCGCGCGACCAGGTAGCCCTGCACCAGGGTGCAGTCCAGGTCGCGCAGCAGGGCCAGCTGCGCGGGGGTCTCGACGCCTTCGGCCACGCAGCCGAGCTGCAGGTTGCGCGCCAGCTGCACGATGGCGGTGACGATGGCCACGTCGTCGCTGTCGCCGGGGGTGTCGGCCACGAAAGAGCGGTCGATCTTGAGCTTGTCGATGGGAAAGCGCTTGAGATAGGTCAGCGACGAGTACCCGGTGCCGAAGTCGTCCAGCGTCACGCTCACGCCCAGCGCGCGCAGCGCCTGCAGCGTGGTGTGGATCTGCTGGGCCTGCTGCAGCAGCGCCGATTCGGTGATTTCGATTTCGAGCAGGCGCGGCTCCAGGCCGGTTTCCTGCAGCACCGCGCTGACTTCGGCCACCAGGTCGCGCTGGCGGAACTCCAGCGCCGATACGTTGACCGCCATCGGCACCATGGCCAGCCCTTCGTCCTGCCAGGCCTTGAGCTGGCGGCTGGCCTGGCGCAGCACCCAGCGGCCGATGTGCGCGATCAGGCCGCGCGATTCGGCCAGGGGGATGAATTCGTCCGGCCCCACCAGGCCGCGCTGCGGGTGCTGCCAGCGCACCAGCGCCTCGAAGCCGGCGAGCGCGCCGCTGCGGGCGTGCACCTGCGGCTGGTAGTGCAGCATCAGATGCTCGTGCACCAGCGCCTCGCGCAGCAGCTGCTCCTGCTGCAGCAGCTCCGCCGGCCGGCCTTCCATGCCGGGCTGGTAGCGCAGGCTGGTGCCCCGGCCCTCGCGCTTGGCCTGGTGCATGGCGGCCTCGGCGTGGTGCAGCAGCTCGTCGGGGTCGAAACCGTCGTGGGGAAATACGCTGATGCCGATGGTCGGCGGGATCGACAGTACCAGCGGCGACGGCTGCACCGCGTACGGGGCGTGCATGCGTTCGAGCACCGTTTGCGCTAGGGCGGCGGTGTCTTCGTGGACGGCGATGCCCGGCATGACGACGACGAACTGGTCGCCGCCGACGCGGGCGATGAAGTCGGCGGGCCGCAGGCCTTGCTGCAGGCGCTGCGCGGCTTCGGTCAGCACCCGGTCGCCGGCTTCGTGGCCGAGCGATTCGTTGACGGTCTTGAAGTGGTCCAGGTCGATGAACAGCAGCGCCACGTGGTAGCGCTGCGGCTGCGCGCCGCTCAGCAGGCGGGCCAGGCGCAGCAGCAGGTGGCGCCGGTTGGGCAGCTGCGTCAGCGGGTCGTGCAGCGTCAGGTAGGTCTCGCGCTCCTGCGCCTGGCGGTGCGGGCGCAGGTCGCGCATGATGACGGTGCGGTAGTCGCCGCCGTCCTGCGGCATGGTCTTGCCCACCACCTCCACGGGAATATGGTGGCCGTCCTTGTGGCGGATGGCCACTTCGTAGGCGTCCTCGCGCCCGCGCCGGGTGTAGTCGCGCACGCTGTCGTGGTGCTCGGGGGCGACGAAGAGCAGCATGTTCTGTCCGATCACCTCGTCGAAGGCAAAGCCGGTCAGGCGCAGCGTGGCGTCGTTCACGTCCAGGATCACGCCGCCGCGGTGGAACATGATGGCCTCTTCGGTGGCCGCGACGAACTTGCGCATGCGTTCCTCGCTCTGGCGCACGGCGCGTTCGGACTCCCAGTGGTGGCTGATGTCGTTGATGACCACGAAGGTGCCGACCAGGGCCTGCTGGCCGTCGCGCTCGGCGAAGTGCGGCAGCAGGTGCGTTTCGAGCATGTGCTCGCACCCGTCGGACATGGTCTGCGGGCGCGTGTACTTGACGGCCTCGCCGGTGAGCGCGCGCTCGATGTACGGCTGTATGGCCAGCCAGGCGCGTTCGCCGATCAGTTCGCGCACCGTCTTGCCCAGCATGTCCTGCGGCGTGCGGCCGGTCAGGCCGCCGTAGCGCTGGTTGGCGAACATGCAGCGCTGGTGGGTGGTCTCGAAGTAGGCCAGCATGACCGGCACGACGTCGGCCAGCAGCCGCAGCAGGGTGTCGCTGGAGCGGATCTCCGCACCTATGCTGGTGCTGGCGATGGAAGGGGCGGGAGGATGGGCTTGCATGGAGGAGGCTCCGTAGTGCGGTTTATAGCCCATTGCCCAAGGCGTGGCGGCAGCAATGGTTGCGATTTTGATGCGAAACAGACAGTTACGGTCTGATAATCACCGACCATGGTGACGGCGGTTGACCAAGATTTGCGATTGCCCGGCTGGATGACGCCGGGCAACCTGCTGCGCGCGTCGATCGCCGTGGCGGTGCTGACCATTGCCCTCAAGACCCTGGCCTGGTGGGTCAGCGGCTCGGTGGGGCTGCTGTCGGACGCGCTGGAGTCGTTCGTCAACCTGGCGGGAGCGGTATTCGCCCTGGCCATGGTGACCGTGGCGCGGCGCCCGGCCGACCGCGAGCACCCCTACGGCCACCACAAGGCCGAGTATTTCTCCTCGGGGTTCGAAGGCATCCTGATCGTGGGCGCCAGCGCCGCCATCTTCTGGGCCGCGCTGCTGCGCCTGCTGGCGCCCCAGCCGGTCGAGCAGATAGGCTGGGGGCTGGGCCTGTCGCTGGTCAGCACGGCGTGCAACGGCCTGCTCGCCTGGGGCATGCTGCGCGCGGCGCGGGTGCACCGCTCCAGCGCGCTGGAGGGCGACGCGCGCCACCTGATGACGGACGTCTGGACCACGGTGGGCGTGATGCTGGGCCTGGCGGCGGTGCATGCCACCGGCTGGCAGTGGCTCGACCCGCTGGTGGCCATGGGCGTGGCGCTGAACGTCCTCAAGGAAGGCGTGCGGCTCGTCTGGCGTGCCTCGCAGGGTCTGATGGACGAGGCCATGGAGCCCGCCCTGCTGGCGCGCGTGCAGGCCATACTGGACGAATGCAGTACGGCCAGCGGCGCCGCCGTGCAGTTCGACAACCTGACGTCGCGCCGCGCCGGCGCGCGCAACTACGCCGACCTGCACATGCACGTGCCCCACGGCTGGACGCTGGGGCACGCCGCGCGCCTGCGCACCGAGGTGGAGGCGCGGCTGATGCAGGCCGTGCCCGGCCTGCGCGCCACGATAGAGCTGCTGCCGCAAAACCACGCGACGGTGTTCGAGACCATGCATGAAGAGGAGGACGGCCAACCATGATGAGCGTGCTGCAGCGCGTGCGCCAGGCGCGCGTGGAAGTCGATGGGGCGGTGGTGGGCGAGATCGGCCCGGGGCTGCTGGTGCTGCTGTGCGCCGAGCAGGGCGACGGCGAGGCGCAGGCCGACCGGCTGCTGGCCAAGCTGCTCAAGCTGCGCATCTTCGCGGACGACGCGGGCAAGATGAACCGCAGCGTGCAGGACGTGGACGGGCAGGGCCGCTGCGGCGGCCTGCTCGTCGTGAGCCAGTTCACGCTGGCGGCCGATACCAGCGGCGGCAACCGCCCCAGCTTCACCCAGGCGGCTGCGCCCGCCGAGGGCCGGCGCCTGTACGACTACTTCGTGGCCCGCGCGCGCGCCGCCCACGCGTGCGTGGCCACGGGCGAATTCGCCGCGCACATGCAGGTGCACCTGGTCAACGACGGGCCGGTCACCATACCGTTGCGCGTGGCGCCGCAAGGCTCCGCGGGGTAGCCCGGTCGCCGCGTGCTCGTCAGCACTGGAGGCGCATCGCCTCCAGCCGGTCGCGGCCGTTGTCCTTGGCGGCGTACAGCTGCTTGTCCACGGCGTCGATGAAGTCCGACGGCTTCATGCCGTCGTCGCTGGGGACGAGGGTGCCGACGCCCACGCTGACCGTGACGATCTGGCCCAGCGGCGATTGCGCGTGGGGGATGGCCTGCTTGCGCACCAGCCGCTGGCAGCGCTCGGCCACCTTGCGCGCCACCGACGCGTCGGCCTGGGGCAGCAGCACGATGAATTCCTCGCCGCCGAAGCGCGCCACCATGTCGCGCGTGCCGTCCAGCGCCAGGCTCAGCGTCTGCGCGATGTCGATCAGGCAGCGGTCGCCGCGCACGTGCCCGTACAAATCGTTGTACTGCTTGAAGAAGTCGATGTCGAACAGCAGCACGGACAGCGGGTGCCCGTTGGCGCGCGCGCTGTCCCACTCCACGGCCAGGCAGGCGTCGAAGCGGCGCCGGTTGGCGATGTTCGTCAGCCCGTCCTTGAACGACAGGGCTTCGAGCTCCTTTTGCAGCGCCAGCAGTTTTTCCTCGGTCTTCTTGCGTTCGCTGATGTCGAACATGAAGCCGATCAGCGCCTGCGGCTCGCCGCCGTCGCCGCGCACCACGTGCACCACGTCGCGGATCCAGACGTAGCCGTTGTCCTTGGTCAGCGCGCGGTAGTCGGCCTCGTGGTCGGCCCCGGCGAGCGATTGCGAGACGCAGAAATTGAACACCTCGTCCCGGTCGGCCGGGTGCATGCGCGCGACCCAGTCCTCCACCGACACCCAGCTTTCCGGCGTCCAGCCCAGCAGCGCCTCGATCTGCGGGCCGATGTAGGCAAAGCGCTTGGTCGGCCAGTCGATCTTCCAGGGGATCGCCTTGGTCGATTCCAGCAAGGTGCGGTACACCGCGTTGTCGGCGTTCAGATCGTCTGTCTCGGGCATGCTGTATCGCTCCTTGTTCGTTGTGGCGCCGGTGCCGGCTATCGAATCGCCATGGGCCGACCGTGCGCCGTGGCCATGGCGTTCCAGTACCAGTGGAAAAAGCCGCCGTCGGTTTGCAGCAGCGTGTGGGTGGTGATGCTGTTTTGCCGGATGTCGCCCCAGCAGGCACGCGCCGAGTTGCGGTTGTTGTGCAGGTCGATGCACGGCTGGCCGGCGTACGCCGGCATCGGCGGCACGTACAGCGCGCTGCCGCGCGGCACCCAGAGGTCGGCCAGCCTGATCGTGCCGCGTTCGGGCCAGTAGCGGCCGACCGAGATGACCAGCGGCTGCGCCGGATCGGTGGACGCGAAGACGTGCGGAAAGTCGTGGTGCTCCAGGTCGGTGCAGACGGCGCTGAGCAGCGTGTTGCCGGTCTCCTGGTAGGGCGACCAATGGCCGGCGAACACGCCGTACTCGTATTCGACCTGCTGCAGCTCGGCGACGGGGCTGTCGATCCGGACGGCCTGGCCGGGCTCCACCAGCGTGATCCCGAAGGCGGCAGCGGCCTCCCGCGTGGCCCACAGCGGCGCGAACTCGACCCTGTCGGCGGCAAAGCCCAGCTGCGTCTGTATGCCGTAGGGCAGGGTGGGCCTGACCCCCAGCACCTGGGCCACGGTATACGCATTGCCCATGGCCAGGGCGGGATCGACGGCGGCTGGCGGCAGCGGCGCGACGCCCGGGGGCGGGGCGCTCAGGTAGGCCGGCGTTCCGTGGTCGTTGAAGAAAAAGGGTGTGCGTGCGATGTCGACCGTTGCCTGGTGGAGTTCTGCGATGAACAGCGGTGCGTCAAGATGGGTGCCAGTCATGCGGGTTTCGCCCTTTTCGATTGCGCTGCGGCAGGCTGGCGCTGGCGGAATGTTAATGGAAATTGTGAATAAATGTACCAGCGGGCCTGGCGGCTGCCTGCCAGCTGGCAAATCGCCGGGCGCGCGCGGGCCGCTGCGGCCATTTTGCAGCCGCCGATTCCCAAGTCCGGCAGGCTCTTAGAGCGTGTTTACGATCTCCCCATGGTGCCCGCAAGGCAGCAAACAGCCGCAATCGAGGCGCGCGCCGCAGGCCATGCTGGCGGCCTGGACAAGGCGCGCAACGACGAGTGCGGCTGTTTGCTGCTTTGCCCGAAGGGTTGCCCCGCTTTAGGCAAGTCTGCGGCGTTGCAAATACTCGCCGGGCCACCAGCCCGGCTGCGTTTTGCGCCTTGCATCCGTCGCCTTTGCGGGGCAACGGGCACCATGGGGAGATCGTAAACACGCTCTTACAGCCGGGCCAGCGCGGCGTGCAGCTCGGAGGCGCGCAGGATCTCGGTCAGCACCACGGGCGGGCGCCCTGGGGCCAGCAGCACGTAGACCGGCACGCCGCTGCGGCCCAGGCGCGCCAGCTCGGCGCCTATGAGCGGATCGCGGCGCGTCCAGTCGGCGCGCAGCAGCGCCACGTTGCGGGCGGCGAAGTCGGCCAGCACCTTGGCGTTGGACAGCGTGGTGCCCTTGTTGTACTGGCAGGTCACGCACCAGGCGGCGGTGTAGTCGATGAACACCGGCCGGCCCTGCGCCAGCAACTGCTCGGGCAGGCCGCTGCGCCAGGGCTGCCAGGCGGCGTCCGCCGGGGCGGCGCTGGCGGGCGCGGCGGCGGGTTCGTCGACAATGCGCGGGCCCAGGGCCACGGCCACCCAGGCGCACAGCAGCAGCGCCACGGGCGCCAGCAGCATGCGGCTGCGCCCGGGCAGCGCCAGGGCCCAGGCGGCCATGCCCAGGCACAGCAGCAGCGCCAGCAGGGCCGCCGCGCCGTCGATGCCGCTTTGCTGGCCCAGTACCCAGACCAGCCACACCACGGTGGCCAGCATGGGGAAGGCGAGCAGGTGGCGCAGCGTCTGCATCCAGGCGCCGGGGCGCGGCAGGGCGCGGGCCAGGCCGGGCAGCCAGGCGGCCAGCAGATAGGGCAGGGCCAGGCCCAGGCCCAGCGCGGCGAAGATAGTCAGCGCCTGCCAGGCCGGCAGCGTGGCCGTGAGTCCCAGCGACGCGCCCATGAACGGCGCCGTGCAGGGCGACGCCACGGCCACGGCGAGCACGCCGGTCAGCAGCGCGTCGGCCGCTGGGTGGCGCAGCTGCAAACCGGCCAGCGCGCCGGGCAGCATGCGCCCGAACTCGAACACGCCCGCCAGGTTGAGCGCCATCAGCGTGAACAGCACGGCCAGCGCCGCGACCACGGCGGGCGACTGCAGCTGAAAGCCCCAGCCCACCGACTGGCCAGCCGCGCGCAGCGCCAGCATGGCGCCGCCCAGGCCCAGGAACGACAGCAGCACGCCGGCGGTGTAGGCCAGGCCGCTGATGCGGTGCGCGCGCCGGTTCTGCCCGTGGCGCGCAAAGCCCGCTACCTTGATCGCCAGCACCGGGAAGACGCAGGGCATCAGGTTCAGGATCAGGCCACCCAGCAGCGCGCCGCCCAGCGCCGCCAGCCAGGCGGACAGCGGTGCTTCGGTAATGCCTGCTGGTGGGGATGCGGGGCGGGCGTTGGCCGCCAGCGCGGCCTGCAGCGCGGGCGACAGCTCGGCCGGCGGCGCCACGGCGGGCCAGCCGCCGGCCACGGGCAGCGCGGCGCGCCAGCCCTGGCCGGCGTGGCCCAGCACCACGGGCATGGGGCTGGGGCCGGCGCTGCGTTCGGGCGACAGCGGCACGCGCGCCGTCCATACAGCGCCGTCCCAGCGCTGGCTGGGGCTGGCGGCGGTGCGCACGACGCCGGGCGTCTCGGCGAAGAAGTCGAGCTTTCGGCCTTGCAGCGCCACCGGCAGGCCGGCCACGCGCAAGGCGACGGCGTCGCCCTCGACCTGCGCGCTGCTGCCGGGGTGGGCCTCCAGGTCGTGCGGCCGGGCGGCAGCGGCGGCGGCAAACTCGGCGGCGTTGAGCGCCGTGCTGCCTTCGATGGGAAGGCGCAGCGTGAAGCTGCCTTCCTCGGGAATGCATTCCTGGCGGCACACCAGCCACGAGGCGTGCAGCGCGAAACTGATCTCCTGGGCCAGCGGGCCGGGGTTGAACGCGCCGGACACCGTCATCGGCACGGGCAGCAGCACCTGGCCCTCGTAGCCGTAGTTGGCCAGGTTGCCGATGGGGATCTTGCGCGGCACGGGCCAGGCGATCTCGCCGGCGTCCACGCCTTCGGGCAGCGTCCAGGCGAGCTGTGTCGGCAGGCCCGAGTCGCCCGGGTTCTTCCAGTAGGTGTGCCAGCCGTCCTGGTGCGTGATGCGCAGGCCCAGCCACAGCGGCTTGCCCGGCCCCACGCCGTCGGGCGCCTGCGCGACCAGCTCGGCGCGCACGTGCTCGGTGACCACCGTGCTGCTGCCGGCAGGCGGCGTGGTTTTTAAAAGAAATTGGCCTCTAGCGCCCGTCGGTATTGCGCTAAAAGCTATCAAAAATATAGTTAACAGCCAGGGCTGCAGCAACCGTTTGAACATGGCGCAGGATGGGAGCCGGGGTGGCGGGGTTTGGTTCCAATGGAACTGTGTGGTGGGTGAGCATGTATTGAACCCCTGGGATTATGGGTGGGTGTTGCGTGTGCTGCGGCGAACCATGGCGCTGAAAGACCGTGGGCCACGCACAAGACGGCGGCTGTGTGGGCCCGTGGATGGCATCAGAAGCCCTGCAATACGACCTTGCCGATGGTGCTGCCCGCTTCCACAAGGGCATGGGCATTGCGCAGATTGGCAGCGTTGATGGCGCCAAGCTCTGTTATCAGTGTGCTGCGTACTGCGCCGGAGTCCAGCAATTGCGCCACCTCGGCCAGGATGGCGCCTTGGCGCTCCATGTCGGGAGTGCCGAACAGCGAGCGCGTGAACATCATCTCCCAATGCAGCGACAGGCTTTTGAGCTTGAGTGGAACAACGTCCAGCGTCGGCATATCGTCGATCAGCGCAATTTGTCCCTGGGGACGCAGGCATTGGACGTACTGGGCCATGTAGTCGGCGGAGTGGGTCAGGCTTGCCACATGCTCGATCGAGCCGATATCCAACTTGGCAAGCTGCTGCGCAAACGGTTGGTGGTGATCGATGACGTGATGCGCTCCCATGTCCAGGCACCATTGGCGTGACTGCGGCCGCGAGGCGGTGGCGATGACGCGCAAGCCTGTGAGCTGGCGGGCCAGCTGTACCAGGATGGAACCTACGCCGCCGGCGGCTCCCACCACCAGCAAGGTTCCAGCCGCTGCGCCGCCAGGGGTGGTTCTGCGCGGTATGCGCAGGCGGTCGAACAGAATTTCCCATGCGGTGATCGTCGTCAGCGGCATGGCTGCGGCCTGTGCGTCGGTGAGTGTCGCGGGCGCATGTGCGGCTAGGCGCGCGTCCACTGCCTGCAGTTCGGCGTTGCTGCCGGGGCGGTCCATGCTGCCGGCGTAGTACACACGGTCTCCAACGGCAAAGCCCTGGGCGGCCGTGCCTACCGCTTGTACTGTCCCCACGGCATCCCAGCCCAGTACCCTGGGGGCATTGGGGGGTGGCGCCATACCGGCGCGCACCTTGACGTCAACGGGGTTGACGGATATCGCCTGCACGCGGACCAGCAAGTCGTGCGCACGCAGCGTCTCAGAATGGGGCAGATCCAGGTCGAGCAATGCCTCGGGGTGCTGGATGGCCAGAGGGGTGTAGTAGCCGATGGCTTTCACGGAAAACTCCTGTCGTGTTGATGTTCTGGTACTGTATTTGCGCAAAATAATTTTGATAAGATCTTGAAAAATAGATGTATTTCAAATGAAATTTGAAAATATAGGAGACCTCAGAGTGCTCGTGGAGACGGCCCGTGGCGGGTCGCTGACGGCGGCGGCTCGGGTGTTGGAGATCACCCCGGCGGCAGCCAGCGCGATGCTCAAGCGGCTGGAGGCGCAACTGGGTACTCGCCTGTTCGAGCGCTCCACCCGGGCCATGCGCCTGACGGATCAGGGCCATACCTTGCTGGATTACGCTGAACGTGCGCTGGAGCTGCTGGAAGAGGGCGCCGCGCAGACGCTCTCCGAGGCGGGAGCGCTGCGCGGCAGCGTGCGCTTGGCAGTGCCGTCAGACTTGGGGCGCAGCCTGTTGCTTCCCTGGCTCGACGATTTCATGCGGCAGCACCCAGGGGTGCATATGGCGCTGATGGTTGGCGACCGCGTCCAGGACGTGCGCCGTGACGCGGTAGATCTGGCGTTGCGCTATGGCGGTGCACAGCCTCCGGACTCGCAACTGGTGGCGCGCCCGCTCTATAGCGCCGAGCGTGTGGTCTGTGCGGCTCCTGCCTATCTGCAGCGCCATGGTGCGCCGCAGCATCCGCATGACCTGGCGCGGCACAACTGCATCACGCTGCATATCGGCGGTCGGCGCGAACTGCGCTGGCGTTTCGAGGGCGCTGGCGGGGCCGGGCGCTCGTCAGCGTCTGCCGAGGTCGCGGTGGCCGGCGACCGCAGCGCTGACGATGGCGCCATTGCGCGCGAATGGGGGCTGGCAGGTGTGGGCATCGTCTACAAGTCGGCGCTGGATATCCGTACGCATCTGCGTGAAGGCGGACTCGTGCGCCTGCTGCCGCAGTGGCGCGGGCAGCGCTACATGCTCTACGCCATCTTGCCCAGCCACCGCTTCGTACCGGCGCGTGTGCGCGCGCTGGTCGAATTTCTGGATGCGCGGTTCAAGGAATTGGCGCAACAGGATGCCCAGACGTAGAGGGAGGCCCATGGCCGGGCCGTGCGCTGCACTACCATGGGGGCATGACGCAAGCCACCTCCTTCTGCCTGCCCTCGCGCCACTGGGCCGACCTGGGCGCCCGCGACTTCGCCCGGCTGCGCGAGCATGGGCTGATGGCGCAGACCGTGGCCGTGCTGCCGGTGGCGGCCGTGGAACAGCACGGCCCGCACCTGCCGCTGTCGGTCGACGCGGCGCTGCTGGCGGGGGTCATCGCCGCCAGCCTGCCGCACCTGGCGCCGCAACTGCCGGTGCTGTTTTTGCCGCAGCAGAGCGTGGGCCTGTCCACCGAGCACCTGTCCTACCCCGGCACGCTCACGCTGTCGCCGGCCACGCTGCTGGCGCTGTGGACGGAGCTGGGCGAATGCGTGGCGCGCGCCGGGGGGCGCAAGCTGCTGCTGCTCAACGGCCACGGCGGCAACGTGGCGCCGATGGACATCGCCGCGCGCGAACTGCGCCAGCGCTGCGGCCTGCTGGTCTACAGCGCCAGCTGGTTTTCGCTGCCGCTGCCCGGCGAGGTGAGCGCGCGCTTCAGCGCCGAGGAGCACCGCTTCGGCATCCACGGCGGCGACATCGAGACCTCGATGATGCTGCACCTGGCGCCCGAGCTGGTGCACATGGAGCACGCCGGCCACTGGCGCTCCAGCTCGCAGGACAGGGCCGAGCGCTTCGCCATCCTGGGCAACGGCAAGAGCGCCAAGATGGGCTGGGCCATCGAGGACTACCACCGCGCCGGCGCCGTGGGCAACGCCAGCGCGGCCACGGCCGACAAGGGCCGTGCCGTGGTGCAGGCGGCTGGCGAGGCACTGGCGCGGCTGCTGGAGGAGCTGCACCAGGTGGAGGCGCCTGCGCTATCCGACTGACCGAACCGCACGGGCGCAGTTTGGGTGCGAACCACATGCGCCCTCAGAAAAAGCGGGCGGCGGCCTGGTCAATTTGTGTTGTCGGGCGAAGATGCATTTGTGGTGTACGCGGCCAAGCCGGTGGCAAGTGCCGTGAATGTCGCCGCGCAGCGGGCGCTGCCGCGCAAGTCTTCGTGCATGGCGACCCATGTCTCCATGGTCACGGAAAATTGGTGCTTTAGCACCCGCGTCAAGCATTTGTCCCTCGATGCCAATCCACGTTGGCATACGCCGATGCCGAATCCGGCTCGAATCGCCCCCATCTGGGCCAAGTTGCTGTCTGCGCGAAAGGCCAGGTTGGCCCGCGCAAACGCCTTGTATTGATTCTGCATGCGGCGAATGAAGGCGGTTTCGCGATCAAAGCCAATGAGCGCATGGTGGGACAGGTCTTCGATGGATGCCGGCATCCCGTGCGCTGCCAAGTAGCGTTCGTGGGCGTACAGCCCTAGTTCGATGCCGCCCACGCGTTTGGCCACCAAGGCATCTTGCACCGGCTGGAACATGCGCACCGCGATATCGGCCTCGCGGCGCAGCAGATCGTCCGCCGCATCCGACAGCATCAGCTCAATGTTCAGATCGGGGTGCTGCTCACGCAGGGCCGCCAAAATCGGGGGCAGCACCTCCACGCCGATGACTTCGCTGGCCGTCAATCGCACGCTGCCGCGCACGCCCGAGCCGTGGCCGCTGGCTGCACGGCGCAAGGCCGCAGCAGACGCCGCGACGGCTCCTGCAAAGGGCTGGAGCTCGTGCGCCGCATCGGTGGGCGCAAAGCCGTCGTAGGAGCGCGTGAACAGCTTGACCCCCAAGGCGGCCTCCAGATTGTCGATATGGCGCCCCACGGTCGGCTGCGTCAGCCCCATGGCGCGCCCCGCCGCCGATAGCGAACCCGTTTCAAGCACCTGCAAAAAAGTGCGGTACCACTCCCAGTTGGGCTCGCTAGCGTTCTGACTATTCATTTATTTATGGATGGAATGCGATTTTGGGTAATTTTATTTATTTCTAGGGCGTCGCACACTGGGGCCGTCGACAGCAACCCTATCTACCCTTTTGGAGAATTTTCATGACCAAGATCGCTCTTTTCGGCGCAGCAGGCGCCATTGGCCAAAGCATCGCCGCTGCCCTGGGTGCACAAGGAAAGCCTTACCGGGTTGTCGGCCGACGCGTTGCGAGTCTGCACGCGGCGTTCGGCCATGACCCGCTGGCCGAGGTTGTCACCTGGAACCCGGACTCCCCGGAGTCCGTCGTGGCTGCCGCGCAAGGCATCGAGACACTGGTCTATATGGTTGGCGTGAACTATTGGCAGTTCGACTTGCATCCCCAGTTGATGCGCAAGACGCTCGACGGCGCCATTGCGGCCGGCGTCAAGCATATTGTTTTGATTGGCACCGTGTATCCGTATGGCCGGGCCATGAGCAACCCCGTGCGCGAAGACCACCCGCGCCAACCGCACACGTTCAAAGGCCGGATGCGCAAGGCGCAGGAAGACCTTCTGATGCAGGCGCACGCAGATGGACGCATCCGTGCAACCGTGCTCCGGCTGCCTGATTTTTACGGCCCTGGCGTCGAGGCCAGCCTGCTGCACCGCGCTGCGGTGGCCGCTGTCAACGGCGGCACTGCCGACATGGTGGGGCCCATTGACCGTCCCCACGAGTTCGTTTTCGTCCCCGACGTGGGGCCCGTGGTCGCTCGCCTGGTCGATACCCCTGCGGCGTTCGGAAAAATCTGGAACCTGGCAGGTGCTTGTGCCACCAGCCAGCAGGAGCTGATCGAAGAAATGCAGCGCCAAACCGGCAAGAAGCTGAAGCTGCGCGTCGCCGGCAAGACCATGCTGCGCCTCCTGGGCGTATTCAACCCGTTCATGCGCGAACTGGTGGAAATGAACTACCTGATGATCGACCCGCTACTCATGGACGACTCGGCGCTGCAGGCGTTGATTGGGCCGATCCGCAAGACACCCTACGAGGAAGGTATCCGTCAGACCTTGGCTTACATCGCCCATGACGCGGCCCGCGACAGCGGCAACCGCGCCTTGCCGGCACAGCGCGCGCCAGCGGTGCAGGCTCATAGGCAAGCGGCGTAGTCGGCCCAATGCCGGGTGGGCGCCAAGCCAATCACCGAATGGCCCCGGCGCCAATGACTGATCAGGCACCTGGCTCAGTCATTGGCTCGCCATAGATGCGCCACAAGCGCTTCTACATCTTGCGCCGCAGGTGTTTCACCGGCGAACAGGATGCGGTACAGCAGCGGCGCCACCACGGTGCGGACGATCACGTCCGTGGCTATGGGGGCTTCAGCCCGGGCCAGCGCACGTTCGCGCATGGTTTCGATTTGCTGACGGATGAAGCTGTCGCATTTGCCTGCACCTGCATGACCTTCTGTGCCCAGCACATCGCGCAGCATCGCCCGCCCCGGGGCCGATGACATCTCGTCGAAATACTGCAGCAGCCATGCCAGCAAATCCTCGCGAAAGCTGCCCGTGTCTACAGGCGGCTGTTCGGGCCGCAATTGCTCAACGGCCACATCGGCGAGCAACTGCGCCAAGTCTCCCCAGCGCCGGTAGATGGTGGAGGGCGTCACCCCTGCACGGCTGGCGATGCCCGGCACGGTCAGTCGGGCTTGCTCTTGCTGTAAGGCATGCACGGCCTGGTGCACGGCGGCCTGGACGCGGGCGCTGCGTCCTCCGGGACGAGGGGCTGATTTGTCGGGCATGGGTTCCTCCGGCGACGGACTGTGTGATTGCGGCCACTAAAGCAAAAAAATTGCATTAATGCCAAAGCTGCCGTAAGATTGATAAAGCTAATATTTTGCGTTTATGAAATTATGACCACTTCCCATTCTTTGTCGCAGACATCGTCCCCTTGCCACAAGCGGGGTATCGCCAACAGTCCACATTTTGGTCTGTCATGCTGCATAGCAGCACGCTGATCGCCTTCCTGGCGGCGTCCAGCGCGCCTACGCCGCTGTACCGGCTCTATCAGCAGCAGTGGGGTTTTAGCTCCACCTTGCTGACTGTCGTCTTTGCCGCCTACGCGTTGGCACTGCTGCTGGCGTTGCTGGTGACCGGGCGGCTGTCAGACCATGTGGGACGGCGCCCGGTGATTTCTCTGTCTCTTGCGCTGCAGCTCCTTGCCATGGCTTGTTTTGTCTATGCCGATGGAGCTTACTGGTTGGTGGCAGCGCGTGTCGTACAAGGTTTTGCAACGGGCATGGCAACGGCAGCCGTCGGCGCCGCTTTGCTGGATTTGGATCGTGAACGTGGCACCTTGATCAACAGCATCGCGCCAATGGCCGGCATGGCCGCAGGTGCGCTGGGCAGCACCGCACTCATGGTGTTCGCTCCGTGGCCGCTGCGCACGGTGTATGGCGTGTTCCTCGGTATCTTCCTAGTGCTTTTGGCGCTGCTCTGGCTGACGCCGGAGACCACAGCGCCCCGCCCCGGTGCATGGGCCAGTTTGAAGCCTCGCATTACCGTGCCGTTACAAGCGCGCAAGGCCTTGCTGTCTATCTCTCCAGTGAATGTGGCGGTATGGATGCTGGGCGGTTTTTATCTATCCCTTATGCCCTCGTTGATCGTGACTGTCACCAAGCTGAACACGCCCTGGCTGGGGGGCGGTGTGGTGGCGGCTTTGACGCTGACTGGGGCCATCGCAATCTTGATCGCACGGAAATTGAGCACGTTTGCCACACTGCTGTCAGGCGAAGTGGCCCTTGGCCTGGGGCTTGGCGTCATTCTGTGGGGGGTGAATCAAGGGCACGCTGCCTTGTTGCTTTGCGGCTCAGTCATTGCCGGTTTTGGCTTTGGCGCCAGTTTCCTTGGTGCGGTGCGCAGCGTCCTGCCTTTAGCCCAACCGCATGAACGTGCCGGACTGATGGGGGTGTTTTATATCGAAAGCTACCTCGCCAACAGCGTTCCTACGATCGCTGTCGGTTACCTGGCCCAGCGGACGGGACTGTTGGTGGCGGCCAATGTGTATGGGGTGGCGATCACGGTTTTGACCATATTCGCCGTTGTCTTGTTGTGCCTACGAACGCGCAAGCATTAACCCTCAAGTAGCCCGCTGTATCGTTGCGTTTTGCCTGGCACGTCGATCACGGCACTGGCGCGCGTATTCAACTGCCGTTGTGGGGATGACGTCCGCAGGGTTTATGCGTGGGTGATCCAGTCCGCGTACTCGGGCGCATCTAGGTGCGCCAAGGAGTTGAAGGTCTGCAGCATCAGGCGCTTGGGGCTGATGCTCAGCTCGCTCACGGCGCTGTTGCGGATGCGCATGTTCAGGCCGATCGTCACCTCGGGCGCGGTGCCCAGCACCGTGCCGATGGCGGTGGAAATCGGGCCGCCGCTCGACACCAGCAGCACCTGCTGCCCGGCGTGGCTGCGCCGCACCAGATCCAGCGCGGCGTGCACGCCGGCGGCGAAATCGTCCCAGCTGGGCATGCCGGCCGGGCTGATGGTGCCGCCCATCCATTGGGCGATGGCGTCGCACAGCAGGCGAAAGTGCTGGCGCGCCTGTTCGGGCGCCGTGGTGGGCGGCAGCGGCGCGGGGTGTATGGCCGCGATCAGCGCGGCGCTGTCGTACTCGTCCAGGCCGGGCAGCTGCAGCGGCGCGGGCAGCCCGGGCAGCGTGCTGGCAATGCCCGCCAGCGTTTGCGCGTGGCGCTTGAGCGTGCCGGTGAGCACGGCGTCGAAGCGCTGGCCGCGCGCCTGCCAGTAGGCGCCCAGGCGCTCGGCCTGCGCCCGGCCGCGCTCGCTGAGCTGATCGTAGTCGGCTGCGCCAAACGAGGCCTGGCCGTGGCGCACGAGGTAGAGGGTTCCCATGGGGCGCGATTGTCCCAACGGTCGGCAGCGCCGCTTGTCCCGGGCGTGACCTGGGCCGCCCGGCTGTGGCGGGCCATGCACAGGCGCCGGGCTGCACCATACGGCTTCGCCTTCAAACGCCTAACTTCGTTGGTTCGCCTTGTTCTGCGATTGAATGCAAAACCGTATCAGTTTTTCATGGTGCCTTGCACCATCCGCGACGTATGAAACTGGCGCGGCCCAGGCGCGGGCAGCCGCGCAAGGGCCGCCCCCGCCGCGCTGGCTGCGTCCCCCTGCCCGCAGCGCACAGCGCTGCGAGAGCGGGGGGAAGGAGCGAAGCGACACAGGGGGGTGTTTCACTTCAGGCCCCGTTCAGCACCCGGGCGAAGACCGGCGCGTCCACGTTGCCGCCCGACAGCGCCAGCCCCACGGCCTGCCCCTGCAGGGCGGCGCGCTCCTGCAGCGCGCCCGCCAGGGCGGCGGCGCCGGCGCCTTCGGCCACGTTGTGCGTATCGGTGAACAGCATGCGCATGGCGGCGGCCACTGCGTCGTCGCCGACCTGCACGATGTGGTCGAGGTGTTCCCGCAGGATGGCCAGCGCCTCGGGGTCGGGGCTCCGGCAGGCCATGCCGTCGGCCAGCACGGTGGTGGCGGGCGCCTCGACCACCTGGCCGGCGGCCAGCGACAGGGCGTAGCTCGGCGCCAGGCGGCTGACCACGCCGACGATGCGCACGCCGTGGCCCAGCGCCAGCTTGGCGGCGATCGCCGCGCAGGCGCCCGAGCCCATGCCGATCGGCACGTAGGCCACCTGCAGCTGGGGCACGGCGCGCAAGAATTCCCACCAGTAGGTGGCCACGCCCAGCACCAGGTCCATGTGAAAGCTGGGCACCATGTGCGCGCCGCGCTCCTGCGCCAGGCGCTGGGCGTGCTCGCGCGCCTCCTGGAAGTCCTGGCCGTGCTCGATCAGGTGCACGCCCAGCGCGCGCATGGCGGCGTTCTTCTCGGTTGAATTGCCCTGCGGCACGACGATGGTGCAGGCCACGCCGTGCCGGCGCGCGGCCCAGCCCATGCTCTGGCCGTGGTTGCCGCGCGTGGCGCTGACGACTTCGCGCGGCAGGTGGCCGCCGCGCGCCAGGCGGTCGAAGTAGGTCAGACCGCCGCGGATCTTGAACGCCCCCACGGGCGTGTGGTTCTCGTGCTTGAGCCAGCAGTGCGCCCCCAGGCGCTGGCCCAGCTGGCCCCAGCGGTACTGCGGGGTGGCGGCAAACTGCTGGTAGACGAGTTGCGCCGCGGCCTCGATCTCGGCCAGCGACGGGAGGGTGGTGACGTGGGGCATGCGCAATCCTGGGTGGAAAGAAAAAGGCGGCGGGCGCGCCGCTGCCCTACAGCAGCACCTGGCCCTGGATGCAGGTGGTAACGTGGCCGCCGATCCAGATGTCCTGGCCCTGGCGCTGCACGTGCACGCGCCCGGCGCGGCCCAGCGCCGTTCCCTGGCTGGCGATGTAGGCGTGCGGCGCCAGGCCGGCACCGATGAGCCACTGCGCCAGCGCGGCGTTCAGGCTGCCGGTCACGGGGTCTTCGACCAGGCCGTTCGGGCCCTGGTGGAAGGCGCGCACCTCGAAGGCGTTGGCCGGCTGCGCGGCGATCGGCGCCGACGCCGGCGTGCCGATCGCGCTGCGCGGGCCCACGATGCCCAGGTCCATGTCGGTCAGCAGCGAGGCGTTGGGGCACAGCGCCAGCACCTGCTGGGCCGAGCGCAGCATCACGCCGCGCCACGGCGGGCCGTTGTCGCACCAGGCGTGGTGCAGGATGTCGGCGCGCGCCACGCCCAGGCCCAGCGCGATGCGCTGCACGTCGGCCTCGTCGAGCGGGCCGCTGCGCACCAGCGGCGGCGCGGCGAACGCCAGGCGCTCGCCGTCCTGCCGCAGCGTGACCAGGCCTATGCCGCATTCCTGCACGATGTGGCCCGCCGCACGCGGCTGGCCGCCGGCCTGCAGCCAGGCGTGGCAGCTGCCCAGCGTGGGGTGGCCGGCAAAGGGCAGCTCGTAGCCCGGAGTGAAGATGCGCACGCGGTAGTCGGCCCCCGCCGCGCGGCCCGCCTCGGTGGGCGGCAGCACGAAGGTGGCCTCCGACAGGTTGCTCCAGTTGGCGAACTGCTGCATCGCCGCGTCGCTCAGCCCCTCGGCGTCGAGCACCACGGCCAGCGGGTTGCCCAGGTAGGGACGGTCGGTGAAGACGTCCACCTGCGCGAAGGGGCGATGCGGCATCGGTCCGGGCTCCCGTCTGTCAGCGCGCGGCGGCGCGGATGGCGGCAGCCAGCGCGGCGATGCCGGCCTGGATCTGCTCGGCCGGCGCCGTGACGAACGACAGGCGCAGCGTGCGCGCGTCGCCCTGGTCGGCGTAGAAGGCGGCGCCGGGCACGAAGGCCACGTTGCGCTCGACCGCCTGGGGCAGCAGCTCGACTGCGCTCATGCCGTCCGGCAGGCGCAGCCACAGGAACATGCCGCCGGCGGGGCTGTTCCAGTGCACGTCCAGGCCCGCCATTTCCTTGTCCAGCGCGGCCAGCATGGCGTCGCGCTGGCTTTTGTACAGCGCGCGGATCGAGGGCACGTGGCGCTGCAGGAAGCCGTCCTTCATGACCTCGGCCACCATGCGCTGGTTGAAGCCGGGGGTGTGCAGGTCGGCCGCCTGCTTGGCCTGCAGCAGCTTGGGGAAGATGGCCTTGGGCGCGACCACGTAGCCCAGGCGCAGGCCGGGCGCCAGCACCTTGGAGAAGCTGCCCAGGTAGATGCAGCCTTCGGGGTTGCGCGCGGTCAGCGGCGCGGGCGGCGGCTGGTCGAACCACAGGTCGCCGTAGGGGTTGTCCTCGACCAGCGGCACGCCCAGCTCTGCCGCCTTGGCCACCAGCGCGGCGCGACGTTCCTCGGTCATGGTGCGGCCGGTGGGGTTCTGGAAGTTGGGCAGCACGTACATGAAGCGCGCCCGCGCGGCGCCGCTGCCGGCCTGGCGGGCAAAGTCGTCCACCAGCGGGCCGGCGTCGTCGCTGGCCACGCTGGCCACTTGCGGCTCCATGGGCGCGAAGGCCTGCAGCGCGCCCAGGTAGGTGGGGGTTTCCACCAGCACGCGGCTGCCCGCGTCGATCAGCACCTTGGCGACCAGGTCCAGCCCCTGCTGCGAGCCAGTGGTGATCAGGACCTGCTCGGGATCGACCTGCCAGGGCAGGTGCCCGGCAATGGCCTGGCGCAGCGGGCCGTAGCCCTCGCTGGCGGCGTACTGCAGCGCCTGGGGGCCGTCGGCCCCGAGCACGGCGGCGCAGGCCTGGGCAAAGGCGCCCACGGGAAAGGTCTTGGGCGAGGGCAGGCCGCCCGCCAGGCTGATGATGCCCGGTTTTTCGGTGACCTTGAGGATCTCGCGGATCACCGAGGGGTTCATCTTGGCCGCGCGCGCGGCCAGCGTCCATTGCGTCATGGTGTCATCTCCAGGTGGCGCCGAGGGTAGTGCGCCGTATGTGGTTTGTGGGTTGCCGTTGTGCGGCGAAATCCTGCCCATGGGTGGGGCAGGGCGCACAGCTTAACCGTTTTGGGCGCAGGCTTTGTTCAGCGCGCCGGGGGCGCCAGGCCCAGCTGTCGGTTGACCCGCTCCAGGTTGTCCACATGCGCCTGCAGCATGGCCTGCAGGCCGGGGCGGATGGCGTCGTCGCGCACCTGGGGCAGCAGCTCGCGCAGCTTCTTGGCCACCCAGCCCTGGCCCCGGTTGACGAAGGCCAGGCGCTCGGGCAGGCCGGCCACGGCCATGGCCTTGCCGTAGAAGTCGCCGGTGCGCGTGCCGGGCGTGCCGCCCAGCTGGCGGATGGCGCGCATGAGCACGCCGCACCATTGGACTTCGTCGTGGCCGATGGCCTCGATCAGCGCGCGCAGCTGCGGGTCGTCGGTTTCGGCCAGGCTCTCGCGCATGACGCGCGCGCCGGCGCGCTCGGCCTCCAGCAGTTCGTCCAGGCTGGCGATCAGGCCGGCCGCGGGGTCTGCCGGCGTGGGATGCTCGGTATCGTGTGGCATCGCGCCAGACTAGCACAGGCCGGCGCGCGCGGCGCGCGCATGGGCATCAGCGGTGCCCGGGGCGCTCGACCACCTGCTCGCTCAGCACGCGCAGCAGCGCGCGGTTGACGTCCTCCAGCTCCAGCTCGTGCGTCTCGCACAGCTGCCGGATCACGCCGGCGTCGTCGCCCTCCAGCGCGCAGGCCATGTCCAGGCAGGGCGCGTAGGGGCCGCTGTGCAGCACGGTGGCGTTGTACACGCGCTCGGACAGCGGCAGGCGGCGCAGCACCGTGCCCAGCGGTTCGCGCAGCAGCTCGCCCAGCTGCGAGAACAGGCCGCACAGGTAGACCTCGCGGCGCAGCTCCTTGCCCTCGCCGGCGTTCATCAGCTGTTCGCTCAGGCGCGCGCGCAGCACGGTCGCCTCGCGGATGGGGCGCAGGTCGGGCTCGGTGCTGCAGTGGGGCAGCATTTCACCGAGCCAGCGCGACAGCGAGCCGTAGCCCATCATCACCAGGGCGCGGCGCAGCGAATCGACGCCGCTGCGCAGGCCGAGCGCGGCGGAGTTGGTGTACGTCATGAAGCGGTAGGCGAGCAGCGGGTCTTCGCTCAGGATCTGCTCCAGGCTGTCGATGGAGTGCTCCTGGTCGATGGCCTTGAGCAGCTGGAGCACCACCTCGTGCGCCGGCTGGGGCGTCTGGTGGCGCAGGCTGTGCAGCACGTCGTCAGCCGGCCAGCCGGCCACGGCCAGCGCGCTGCTGTGGTCCAGGCAGTGCGACAGCAGCGCGCGGCTGGCCACGTTGTCGTACATCTGCTCGGCGATCACCGGGTTGTACGGCGCCTGGGCGCCCGGCGTGGCACGCGCGCTGCCGGCGCGCAGCGCCACCACCGCGTCCTGGCTGGACAGCTGCAGCAGGCTGTTGTCGAACAGGCTGGCGGTGTCGGGGTCGGGCAGGTGGTCGAGCGGGCCGTCCCACACCAGGCGCAGGCCCCGGGCGCGGGCGCCGCGCGCGTGCCGGGCGATGGCCGGGTCGGCCAGCCAGTGGCCGGAGACGGCGATCCAGGGCGCGCCGGCGGGGGCGTGCATGAGCAGTTCGGCCAGCAGGTCGATCGAGCGCGGGCTGAGCAGCAGCGGCGGCGAACCGGCCGTCCACAGCTCGCTGACGGTGCGCAGCAGGTGCGGCGCATCGACCAGCGACTGCGCGTCGCTGTGCACGTACAGTTGCACGCCCGCGAGCTTGCGCGCGGCGTTCCACAGAGGTCGATAGCCCAGTACCAGGCTGCCGAGGACGGATTGAACCATGGCCTACGGGGTGGGTTGCAGATGGGCCGATTGTCGGGCCATCCGTGGCGGGGATGCGGGAGGGCAGCTTAGCTCATGTAGTTGAACAGCGACAGGCGCTGCACCTGGGCGTAGGACTTGAGCGCGGCCTCGTAGCCGACGTTGGCGGTCTGGAAGTCGGAAATGCCCTTGACCATGTCCAGGTCCTCGGCGCGCGAGCGGTCGGCTTCGAGCTGGATGGAGCGATTTTCCTGGTCGCCGCTGATGCGGTCGGCGCGGTTGAGCAGCTCGCCCGCGTAGCCGCGCATGTTGTTCAGGCGCTCCATGCCGGCGTCGATGTTGGCCAGCGCCTGGCCCACGGCCTGCGCGGCGGCGTTGCTGTCGGGCGCCTCGCTGATGCCGCGCATGGCGCTGTCGATGGAGCTCATCAGGCTGGGGCTGGGGGCGATGTCGGCGGTGTCGCCCACGGTGGGCGTGCCGCTGAGGGAAAACGACATGACCTGCGTCGCCCCCTGCGAGATGGTGATCGGAATCGGCTGGCCGGTGGCCACCGGCGGCGTGGTGACGGGCGGCAGCACGGTGACCGTGCCGTCCCTGTCGGTCTGCGTCAGCGTGTAGTCCACCGAGGTGGTTTTGTTGACCGGATCGACGTTGACGGCCGTGATCTGCAGCGAGTAGCTGGCGCCGTCGAGCGTCTGCAGGTTGGACGTGGTGATGGCGCTGGTGGTCAGCGAGCTGGACGGGTCGCCGCGCGTGACGGTGGCCGTGTAGGTGCCGTCGCGCACCGGGTCGAACATCAGCGCCGAGTGGCCGTCCAGGGCGGTGGCGATGTCCACGCCGGTGCTGGCCGCCTGGCCGGGCAGGCCGTTGAACTGGTAGTCGGGGCTGCTCAGCGTGGGGCCGACGAAGGCCGTCAGCGCGCTGCCCAGCGCGCCCAGCAGCGGCATGCCGTTGGTGTCCTTGCGGTTGATGACGTCCGTCAGCTGGTTGCGCAGGCTGTCGATCTGCAGCGCGTAGGTCTTGCGGTCCTCGGTCTTGAGCGTGCCGCTGCCGGCGGCCACGAACAATTCGCGGATCTGCTGCACCAGGTTGATGGCGTCGCCCAGCGTCGATTCGCCCTGGGCGATGGCGTTGCGCTGCACGTCGAGTTGGCGCTGCTCGCTCTGGATGCGGCTGATGCGCGTGAGCGCGCGCTCGGCCTGGGCGGCGGCCACCGGGTCGTCGCTGGGGCGCACCACGCGCTTGCCGCTGGTCAGGTTCTCCTGCAGCCCGACGAGCGTGTTCTGGCGCGCGCTCAGGTTGCGGATGGAGCTGTCGTACATATTGGCCGTGCCGACGCGGGCGAAGGTGTTGCTCATGGTGGTCTCCGTTCAGGCAGGGTCAGCGCGAGACGGTCTGCAGCAGGTTGTCGAAAATCGTCTGCGCCACCTGCAGCAGTTTGGCAGAGGCCTGGTAGGCCTGCTGGAACTGGATCAGCTTGGCGGCCTCCTCGTCCAGGTTCACGCCCGAGACCGCCGTGCGGTCGGCCTCCAGGTTGGCGGCAATGCTGTCGGACAGGCTGGCCGCGTACTGCGCGCTCTGGGCGCGCGTGCCTACCTGGGCCATCAGGCCGGCGTAGCCGTCGGACAGGGTGGAGTTGTCGAACAGCTTGGCGTCGCGCAGGTTCATCAGCGACGTGGCGTTGCCGGCGTTGCGCGTGTAGATGTCGCTGTACTGCGCGTCCAGCGCGTTGCCCACGGTGACGGTGTCGCCCGCCTTGGGCGTGCCCTGCAGCGTGATCTCCCAGCCGTCGATGGAGATCGCCTGGCCGGGCGTGTACTGGTAGGGCGGCGCCATCTGCGTCGGCGGGTTGGCGCTCAGGTCCAGCGGCGCGTCGGTGTTGCCGCTGACGGTGAACGAGCCGTCGGCGGCGAAGGTCAGCGTCACGCCGGCGCCGGTGGTGGCGGGCGCCACCGGGCTGGGCGGCGGGTTGATGGTGCCGGTGCTCTCCACCTGGCCGGTCACGCCGTTCCAGAGCTGGCCCGTGGCCTTGAGGCCGGCGAGCTGCAGCGTGCCGGTGTTCTGCGTGCCCATCTGCGCGTTCACCGGGTTGGCGGCGGCCAGGTCGCGCGGCGAGTACACCAGCGCCTGGATGGTGGAGGCGGCGCTGGCGAAGGGCTTGAACAGCACGCGCTCGTTGGCCACGCCGGCGGTGGTGAAGTCGAACGTCAGGCCGTCGATCTGCTGGCTGCGCAGGTCGTTCAGGTCGGTGAAGGCGGTGGTCTTGCCGTCCGACAGGCGCACCACCTGGCCGGCCGGCGGCGTGGTGAAGCGCACTTCGTAGTCGGACGCCGCGAAGTTGGCCGGCGTGGACAGGCTGGGGTTGCTGAAGTCGATGCTGCCCACGGCGGCGCCGCTGGTCAGCCCGTTGACCGCCGCCGGCGTGGAAAACAGCGGCTTGCCCGGCTCGCCGTCCAGCGTCAGGCCCATCTGCTGCTGGTAGTTGAGCGTGCTGCCGATGGACACCGCCATGCGCCCGAGCAGGTTGCGGCTTTCGGTCAGGTCCTGGTTGGCGAACTTGAGCAGGCCGGCCACCTGGCCGCCGCCGAGCATGCCCTCGTTCATCTCGACCGGCGCGGCGCCGGCGCGGTTGAAGAACAGCGACATCTGCTGGCTGCCGGGAAACATCGGCGATTCGCCGACCGACACCGCCGCCGCCGTGGTGCCCAGCACCAGCGCCTGGCTGCCGCCGATGAAAACGCCCACGGTGCCGTCGTCGGCCGGTATCTGCGTGGTCTGGATGTACTGGTTGAGGTCGCGGATCAGCTGGTCGCGCTTGTCCAGCAAGTCGTTGGGCGTCTGGCCGTTGCCCTTGGTGCGGGCGATCTGCTCGTTGATGTCGGCAATGCTCTTGGCCAGGTCGTTGATCGAGGTGACGTTGTTGCCCAGCTGCTCCTTGACGGCGTAGTCCAGCTCCTGCAGCTGCTGCGAGGCCGAGCGCATGCGCGCGGCCATTTCGTCCATGCGCGTGAGCGTGACGGTACGCGCCGTGATGTCGGTGGGCGCGGCGATCACGTCGCCCAGCGAGTTGAGCATGTCGGTGATGGCCGCGCCCAGGCCGTCCGTGCCGCCGCTGAAGATGTCCTGCATCTGCGCCAGCCGGTCCGAGCGCGCCGCGTCGCTGGCCTGCGCGGCCTGCGCCGCGGCGGCCTGGCGCGTGAGCAGCTCGTCGTGGTTGCGCAGGATGGTGGCCACGCCCACGCCCTTGCCGATGTAGCCGCCGCCGGTGAACTGGCCCTGGATGGTCTCCAGCGACACGCTCTGGCGCGAGTAGCCGGCCACGCTGACGTTGGCGATGTTGTGCCCGGTGGTCTGCAGCACCACCTGGTTGGCGAGCAGGGCGCGGGCGCCGACGTTCAAGAGACTCATGGTGCGCTCCGGTGGGCGGTCATGCCTGCGTATCGGTGTTGGACGGCGCGCGCGCCGCGTTCAGCGCGCTCTGGATGGCGCCGCTGAGCTTGCGCGCGTACAGCGGGTCGGTGGCGTAGCCGGCCTGCTGCAGCGCCGTGGCGTAGGCCAGCGCCGAATGGGTCTGCCCGCGCGCCTTTTCGTAGCGCGGGCTTTGCGTGATCAGGCGGGCGTAGTCGCGAAACGACTCCTCGTACGAGTCGTAGGCGCGGAACTTGGCCACGACCTTGCGCGCCACGCCGTTCTCGTATTCGGTGGTGGTGATTTCGGCCACCTTGCCCGTCCAGCCCGCGCCGGCCTTGATGCCGAACAGGTTGTGCGAGTCGCTGCCGTCCTGCTGGCGGATGGCGCTCTTGCCCCAGCCGGTCTCGTGCCCGGCCTGGCCCAGCATGAAGCCGGCGGGAATGCCGCTGTCCTTGGCCACGCGCTGGGCGGCGGCCAGGTGGTACTGCACGAAGTCGTCGCGCCCCTTGGGGGCGTCGGCCTGCGTGCTGGCGGCGGCGCTGGTGGCTGCCGCACCGCGTGTGCGCGTGCTGTCCAGCCCCAGCGTGGCGCCGGGCGCCAGCGTCAGGTCGCCGCCGCTGGCGCCCAACTGGCGCGCCAGCTGGCGCTGGATGGCCTCGGACAGGCTGCCGGGCATGCCCGACATCTGCACCGACAGCTGCTGGTCGAACATGTCCTGCGCCAGGTTGCCCTCGGCGCCGTCGAGCAGGCCGGACTTCATCGTCGCCTCGCGCATGCTCTTGATCAGCTCGCGCATGAACAGCGACTCGAACTGCTTGGCCGCCTCCTTGGCGGCGGCGCGCTCGGCCTGCGGGTCGCCGTCGGTGGCCTGGGTCTTGAGGTCGTTGAGCGAGCGCACGTCCAGCGCCAGCGCCTGGCGCGCCGCTGCCGTGCCTGCGGTGGAAAGAGAAAGGCTCATCAGATCACCTCCAGCTCGGCGTTGAGCGCGCCTGCGGCCTTGATGGCTTGCAGAATGGCCAGCAGATCCTGCGGCGTGGCGCCCAGCGCGTTGAGCGCGCGCACCACGTCCGACAGCTGCGTTGCCGGCGGCACCTGCATGACCTTGCCGCCGTCCTGCTGGATGGTGATGTCGCTCTTTTGCGCCACCACCGTGGCGCCCTGCGACAGCGGATTGGGCTGGCTGATGACGGGCGTGCTGCTGATGGTGATCGACAGGTTGCCGTGCGCGATGGCGCACGGGCCGAGCGTGACCGCCTGGTTGAGCACGACCGAGCCGGTGCGCGCGTTGATGACCACCTTGGCGGCGGGCTTGGAGTCGGGCAGCTGCAGTTCCTCCAGCTCGGCGATGAAGGCCACGCGCGCGCCCGGCGCCGTGGGCGCGTTGACCCGCACGGTGCGCCCGTCGATGGCCGTGGCCGTGCCGGGGCCCGAGCGCGCGTTGATGGCCAGCGCCACCTTGCGCGCGGTCTGGAAGTCTGCGGCGTTCAGGTCCAGCGTGATGGTGTCGCCGTCGTGCAGCGGCGTGGGCACGCTGCGCTCGACCTGCGCGCCCTCGGGGATGCGCCCGGCGCTCAGGTGGTTGATCTGCACCTTGGAGCCGCCGGCCGACGCGCCGGCGCCGCCCACCACCAGGTTGCCCTGCGCCAGCGCGTAGATCTGCCCGTCCGCGCCGCGCAGCGGCGTGGCGATGAGCGTGCCCCCGCGCAGCGACTTGGCGTTGCCGATGGAGGAGACCTCCACGTCGATCAGCTGCCCCGGCTGGGCAAAGGCCGGCAGGCGCGCCGTGATGACGACGGTGGCCACGTTCTTGAGCTGCGGCGCGCTGGTGCCCAGCGGCAGCGTGATGCCCATCTGCTGCAGGTAGTTGCCCATGGCCTGCGCGGTGTAGGGCATTTGCGTGGACTGGTCGCCCGTGCCGTCCAGCCCCACCACCAGGCCGTAGCCCGACAGCTGGTTGCTGCGCACGCCCTGCACCGCCGCCACTTCCTTGATGCGCAGCGCCTGCGCGGGCGCGCACAGGCCAAGGGCCAATGCCAGAGCCATGCAGCAGTGGGCGATGCGGGGGAAGGACGAGGCTTTCATGGCGCCATTGTGGGACGCCGGGGGCCGGAACTAAAGCGCGAAAAGAGGGGTTTGTGCCGGCTTATCGCCGCGCTTGGATTATCAAAAACAATAGCTGTTTGCGATCTATGAAAGCCACATTCAGATATAAATATATTTGAATATGGCTTTAAACAAGCGCAAACAGCTATTGTTTTGTTATCTGCAGGATTCGCCTGCCTTACTTGCGCCCGCGCGGCGCCTTGGCCGGGGGCGGGGCCGGGTGGCGTATGCAGTAGTAATAGCCGTTGGGCACGCTGGCGATGTGGTTGGGGCGCTCGCCGCCTGCGCCCTCCTGCGCCAGGGCCAGGTCGTACAGGCCGGCCTGCACGTGGTACACGCCGCCTTCGCGCAGGCGCACGCCGCCGCCGTAGAAGCCGGCGGCGCCGGCGCTCTCCAGCTCGGCCGCCGTGGGCAGGGCCGCGCCCTGCGACTGGCAGTACTGCACGGCCGTATCGCGCGAGACCAGCCGCTCGGCGTGGCCGGGCGCGGCCGTCAGCCACTGGCTGGCCGCCAGCGGGTTGCGCGGCGCGGCGAAGCGCGTGCCCTGGAAGTAGTCGAACAGCGCGCGCGCCAGCGCCTCGGCCAGCGCCGGCGCGGGCGCCGTGACGGTAAAGCTCTGCGAGGCGCCGCTCCTGAGCTTGACCAGCGTGGCCGTGGCCTGCACCAGCGTGCCGTCCAGCCGCGTGTAGGTGATGTACATGACCAGCGTGATGCTGGCGGCGCGCGTTTTCAGGTCGTCCAGCGCCAGCGAGCGCTGCAGCTGCTCGGGCGTGATGTCGGCAAAGTCGAAGCGCAGCTTGGGGCTGCGCACGTTGGCGCGGCGCGCCATCTGGTCGAGCTCGGCGATCAGCTGCGCGTTCAGGCTGCGCCCCAGCGCCGCCAGGGCGGCGCTTTCGTGGTGCGCCTGCACGGTATCGACGCCCTGCAGCGCGGCGGCCACCTTGGCCGGGTCGGCCTTGTCGGTGTGCAGGTCGGCCAGCAGCTGGCGGTCCTGCGCGTAGTCCGCCAGGTCGGCCGCGCGCACCACCGCGATGTTGGGCCACACGGTGAAGACCTGGCCGGCCGGGTCGCGAAAGTCCTGCGCGCGGGCCAGGCCCGCGCACAGCGCCAGTGCGGCGGCGAGTAGCGGGGTGAGCCAGGCGCGCAGCATCAGAAGGGCATGATCGAGTTGAACGCGCGCGCCAGCCAGCCCATGGCCTGCGCCTCGGCCTGCTCGCCCAGGCCGCGCGAGACGACGCGCACGTTGGCCACGTATTTGGAGTCGATCACGCTGCCCGGGTGGCCGTCCGATCCGCGGCGCAGGTGGCGCGGATCGACGGTGCCCGAGAAGCGCAGCACGTCCACGCTGCGGTTCACACCCACCTGCTTCTCGCCGGTGATGACCAGGTGGCCGTTGGGCAGCACCTCGGTCACCATGGTGGTGATGTAGCTGGTGAACTCGTTGTTGCTGGTGGTCTCGCCCTTGCCCTCGAACTCGTTGCCGAACTTGGCGCCCAGGTTGGCCTTGTCGGCCAGCTTGGCCGATTGGCGGGACGACAGCAGCGGCAGCGCGCTGATGCCGGCGGACACGTCGGACGACTTGTCCACGTTGGACTTGCTGTTCTGCTTGGCGTCGATCTTTTCCTGGATCTCGATCGTCACCAGGTCGCCCACGAAGCGCGCGCGCTGGTCCTCGAACGCGGGGCGGTAGCTGGCGGTGTGGAACAGGCTGCCGGTGGCCGGGCCGCTGGGCGGCCTGGCGGCGGCCAGCGGTGGCGGCGCGGTGGGCAGCACGTCCACCGGCGGCGGCGGGTTGACGCTGGCGCAGCCGGCGGCCAGCAGGGCCAGGGCGGTGGCGGCCAGCAGGCGCAGCAGGGCGGTCATGGCGGGGCTCCTTGGGGTGGTTACAGCTGCGCCAGCTTGGCCAGCATCTGGTCGCTGGTCTGGATGGCCTTGGAATTCATCTCGTAGGCGCGCTGCGCCTGGATCATGTTGACCAGTTCCTCGACCACGTTGACGTTGGAGTTCTCGACGAACCCCTGGCGGATGATGCCCAGCCCGTTGGTGCCGGGCGTGCCCTGCTGCGGCGCGCCCGAGGCGGCCGATTCCAGGTACAGGTTCTGCCCCACCGGCTCCAGGCCGGCCGGGTTGATGAAGCTGGACATGGTCAGCTGGCCGACCTGCTGCGGCGTGGGGTTGCCCGCCACGGTGACGGTGACCACGCCGCTCTGGCTGATGCTGATCTGCTTGGCGTCCGCCGGTATGGTGATGCCCGGCGCCACGGGCAGGCCGCCCGAGGTGACGACGCGGCCCTGCGAGTCGAGCTTGAACGAGCCGTCGCGCGTGTAGCTGGTGGTGCCGTCGGGCATGGTGATTTCGAAGAAGCCGTTGCCGTCGGCGGCCACGTCCAGGTTGTTGTCGGTCTGCTGCAGGCTGCCCTGGGTGAAGGTGCGGCTGGTGGCCACCACGTTCACGCCCAGGCCCAGGTGCAGGCCGGTGGGCAGCTGGCTGTCCTCG